>CAJDVC010000002.1_pt1 | contig 66557 bp, 66 predicted proteins | sample 7391211 | NCBI WGS metagenome assembly CAJDVC01 (sample SAMEA7055683, study PRJEB34461) | soil metagenome | biome: terrestrial ecosystem; feature: Peninsula; material: soil | place: Antarctica | collected 2016 | reverse complement strand
CGCCAGCGAGTCGAGCGTGTAAGGCTCGCGCACTGTTGGTTTACTGGACAGTCCGTGACCGGGCAGATCGATTGCGACGGCTCGCATCCCGAGCTCAGCCATCAAGGGCATGAGTCTGCGGAAGGAGTACACAGAACACGCCCAGCCGTGTACACAAAGGACGACACGGTCCTCCGCAGGATTACCGCATTCAATCGCGCGAATGTTCAGCGCCAAGCCGGATACGGTTATCGGAAGATAGCTGCGTCTGAAGCGTGCATCACCCGCCGGAAACATTTCTTCCGGCGGGATACGTCCGGGAATCAGACCAGCTTGATTTTCCAACCCAGCAGACGAGCGATCAGTCCGATTCTGAACGTCACGTCACTCCAGCGTGCGTCTCCCTCGAGGTCCGATTCGAGTGGAAACTTGGGCCACGCATATGGATTAAGCGTACCGGGGATCATCGTACCCTTGTTGTGAGGACGCCACACGCGATCACGCCCGCAATCATCGACGAAGCGCTCGAACAATTTGAGCCATGTCTCGTTCCGCTTCAGGAAGCCAAGCCGAGCCATGATTTCGAGCCACGTCAGCGCGAACGGAATGTCGGATTCGACCACATTCTTGTTGTGGAGCTGGTCGCCCATCACCAGGTGCGGCTGCGCGATGATTTCCTTGCCATACATCTGCACCGCTTCCTGCGTGGGCTTTGGCAGCGACAGATATGCATAGAGTCGCTCCATCTCCGGATAGTGTTCACTCCGGAAAATCGGCATCTGTGAAACGGTCATTAGCACGTAGATCGACGGCGGAGACGCATGTTCTGCCAATACGTGTCGATTCCCGATGCGCACCCACGGCTTCTCCGCGAGCGGAGAATCCAGAAATGCGTCGATGCGTTCTACTGCTCGCCGTGCCGCGCCGCGAAGACGTGGATCTGATTCGTAGCCGGCGTGGGCGAGCGCGGCAGACGACGCTTCGCGCAATATCTGCCGACCGCGCAACGCGATGTCGGGTCGCTTCGCCCCCGCACGCAATTCGTACAGATAGTGGGGGTCGGTATCTTCGGAGAGGAGTCGGAACAGCGGCCTGCGAGCCTGCGCGAGCGGCGGAGAATCGCGATGCCATCCGTATTCGAGCAGCCGCTCTACGGCCGGGATCGTTCCAAGGCCGGTTATGCCCCCCTTGCCCGCCTTGGGGAGAGAAAGCATTCGACCGTCCCACGTACCATCCAGCGATTGCGATACCGCAATCTGCAGCGCGTACGGCGACGCGAGCGCAAGCGTCTCCAGTTCCGGGCTGGTCGGTAGCTGTGCAACGTCTACAATTGACCGATATTGAATCGGCGGCGCTGCATGGTCCAGCAACCAGTTGAGCGGAAACTCAACAGTTCGTTCGCTGGACTCTGGCGAAGTAGCTTCGGCTTCCTGGGCGGCGGACGTCGGCTCGGCCATACGCGTTCACGATTTTAGGTTTGTGGTCGTGGTTCAACCGGTCGTTTCTGCCCGAAAAGTCCGAAAGAATTCACGCCTTGGTGCTGGCGGCCAGCTGGTGCCGTATTATTGGCCTCAAATCTCCAGATTCATCCCGCGCGGCAATAATAGCGCCTTTTTTGGCAAATACTAGGGGGTAGTAGCCTATCTCATTACCTGACAATGACTTACGCGATTATTGAGATGTGACTGACCCTTCTAAAGCCCCGAGTGTGTAGCTGCTGCCCGGATTCCACAGGATCCAGCTGTAAAAACCGTTGTCGTAACCAGCCCTTATCTGAGCACGAACCTGTTCGACGCCATACGCTGGCGGTCCGAGCGTGAAGTCCTGGTACCACGGGACAACTTTCGCAACACCACTGATGCCCGCGCTTCGCCTTTTCACATCCTTGAGGGCGCGATCGATCGTCGCATAAGGGCGAGCATTGGGATTGCTTAGTCCATACGTGCCTGGCGCAAAATGGGACGGATAAACCATCGGCAGGACTTCGTCAGCGCGATCCACGAACATTTCCCATCGTTGACCGATTCCCATATCCGTGGTGTCCGTCGCAGTCAATCCGAACACGTCGATAGTCATCGGCATGCCAGTGGATTTGAGCGAATCACGAACTACGCCCAGCTGGTCTCGAATGACCTGCGCACGGGTGCGACCGTGCTCAAGCGGAAACGTCGCTTCGCGGATCAACCGCTGGTCATCAGGGAAGCGCACATAATCGAACTGCACTGCGCTGAATCCGACGGCGTGCGCTTCACGCGCGAGGTCGATTGCGTACTGCCAAACCGCAGGCTGCGTTGGATCGAGCCACGGATGCCCACTCCTGTCCAGCCACGGCTTACCATCCTGGCGACGCTTGATCGCCCATTCCAGTTTCTTGCCAGCTAGTAGCGGATCCTTCGCAACGACTATGCGGGCAATCGGGTAGACGTGCAGCACACGCATGGAATCGAGCAACGCGGTGAGTCGTCGCGTCGACATCGGCCGGTTCGTATCCGCACCGATCGCTGCTGCGAGTGGTACTCGTGACTTGTACAGAACGAGACCACGATCGTCCTTCACATCGATTACCAGAGTATTTATCTCTGTGCGTTCAGCGACAGCGATCAATTTCCAGATCTTGGTGCCGATCGCAGCCCATCGATTTACATACAGTCCGCGCAAAGTATCCGGGCGCGAGACGTAAGTTCCTGGCGGCAACACCGAATCGGTTGGCGCGTCGACGATCGCCGGTGCAACTCGATGCAAGGATGATGCGGCGGCTACCGACGGCCTGGCACTGTCGCCGCATGCGGCGAGCGCCAGCACCAAAGAGAGTACACACACAACTGAAACTCTGCGTGTGATCGACGTTCTGAATTCTCGTTCCACCCGCGCGGTCAGCGAGTCAACGGCGCAGCAGCGCCACTCAGTGATCACGTCGTAGGACTCTCGCCATTTCATCCTGCGCGTACAGCACGGCGTCAACTTCCTTGCCGATTGCGACAGCCTGTTCCGCTACCTGAGTCACGCTGTCGTACGACCTTGTCCCCGTGGATAACCGCCCGACGTCCATGCGAAGCTGACGCATCGCCGAGATGGCGCGATTCAGCTTTTCATCGGCAGCGGCTCGACGAGTCCGCATTTCGCGCAACGATACGCGCTGACGACGAAGCTGCACGAGCCGTCGCACACGTCCTTCGCTGGCCTCTTCCTCAAGTGGATTTGCTTCCGCCTCGAGTTCGTTGATCTCGCGCTCTATCGCCTCACCCATTCCGGGCACGTTGGCGCGATCCATGTTGTCGATCGCTGTGGCAAGCTGCTCGATCCGGACGTACAGTGAATCGGCCGACGACGCAACATCCGGCACCAAGCGGCGCTCTTCGTCAGGAAGTGTGTTCATCATTCGCTGTATGTCGGCTCGTGCTGATGCGGCCTCCTGCAGGGCCGGGAATCGCGCCGCGACTTCAGGAGAGATCGGATGATCGAATCCCGTGAGGCCCTGCGTTACTCCGTTCTGCATGGTGCCCGGCATCGGAGAAAAGCTCGTCAGACCGCTGCCGTCGCGCAGCCGCGCGCGCAGTCGCTCGCGCGCGATCTCCCTCTTGTGAGGATCGAACAGCGCTCGCGCGTCATCGATGCGCTCGTTTACCACGTCCGCGAATAGCGCGTCGCGCGGTTGACGGAAGACGTCGCGCCAGTCGTACCCGCGATTCCACAGCTTGGAATATCCCACGGCGATCGTAGCACCCCAAATCGCATCGATGAAGAAGAACGAGTGATCTCCAAATATTCCGAGCGGAATGAATGCGGCACTCACGGCAAGCCATGTGATGACTTTCTTGCGATACGTTCGCACCGCCGGAGCTTCCCATCGCGCCATCTCGACGCCACGCGACGGATTGTAAACTGGCCGCACAGGAGTCGGGTTGCGCGCCATTGGTGCGCGCTGCGAACCTTCAGGCTGCCGCGGTTGATACGGCGAGCCCGTCGGAATGCCAATCGTCGACTGCGGCCGTCCGTTCAGCGCGTCAACCAGCGCTGTTGCGGTCGGGAATCTCTCGCTCGGTTCCTTCGCCATGCAGCGCATGATTATCGCGGCCAGATCTTCCGGCACGCCCGCTACGCGCTCGCTGATTGGGCGTGGCTGTTCGGTTAGGTGCTTCACGAACATGCCAGGCGTATTCGAAGCTACAAACGGCAAGTCGCCCGATAACATCTGATAGCCGACGATTCCAAGCGAATAGATGTCGCTTCTGCCGTCAACACTGCGATCACCAGCGCACTGTTCCGGCGACATGTACGCCGGAGTTCCGATAGCAAGGCCGGTCGTCGTAAGCCGCGTGTCGTTGCCCTCGCTCACTGCGCGCGCGATACCGAAATCGGTAACCATCGCGCGTCCCGTGTCGGAGTCGAGCAGAATATTATCTGGCTTGATGTCGCGATGCACAACGTTACGCGCATTTGCGTAGGCCAACGCGTCCGCAACTTCACACATGATCCGGCGTACTTCATCGGCGCCCATCGGGCCGTTCTGACGGAGCCGCTGCGCAATCGTGTCACCGTTGACGTAGCCCATGATGAAGAAGACGAGATTATCGGCTTCCTCTACGGTGTAGATAGGGACGATGGACGGATGACTCAGTTGCGCAGATGTTTCGGCCTCCCGCAAAAAACGGGAACGAATGTCGGGGCGATATGCCAGATCAGGCGGAAGCAACTTCACTGCTACGAGTCGCTTCAGGCGGCGATCGCGAGCACGGTAAACAATGCCCATCCCACCACGGCCTATTTCCTTATCCAACTCCGGCATGCTACCATAAAGAATCCTGCCGTGCTGGCGTGGAACTTGGAGCGCGGAATATGCAATTTAGCGTCATTGGAGCGGTTGCGTTTTAGACACGCGCCGCGGCCCACGGTTTGCGCGACTATTCGATTCGCCGGTTTACCGACCTTCGTAATAGTGGCGCTCCACCAAGATTCCGACAATACCATCATGGCACAACGTCAGACAATTCCCGTTCTTCCTCTCAGGGGGACGGTCATGTTCCCCGGCCTCACCTCGCCCGTCTCGGCGGGGCGCCCAGGAACTCTACGGGCGATCGAGTCTGCTCTCAAGGCGGATCGGCTCGTTTTTGCCGTAGCTCAGCGCGACAATAGCGATGAGCCGACGGCCGACATTCTCTATTCAATGGGCGTCATCGCCCGCATAGGCCAGATCCAGCGCGGACTTGGGGGCGTCCAGCTTCTCCTGCAGGGTGAGCAACGCGCCACTGCGCTACAGTACACCACCACCGACGGCTTCCTTAGCGCGGTCGTAGTCCCAGCCGAGGAGATGAACCCGGTCGAGGAGAACGACGCGGCCTTTGAGGCGCTCGAAAAGGAAACCCGCGAACGTGCCGGCGAGCTTGGCGAGAAGCGCGGGCTCCCTGAGGAGGTCGTTCACCAGGTCCTGGAATCCGTAACCGAGCCCGGACGTTTCGCCGATCTCGTGGCTGGCTATATCGACCTGCCAGTAGCAGAGAAGCAGGGATTGCTCGAGACGCTGAGCGTCGAGGAGCGGCTCCGTCGCGTCCTGGTACAGGTTCAGCGCCAGATCGAGATGCTCGAGGCCCAGGAGGACATCAAATCGCAGGTCCAGGAAGAGCTGGGCGAGCGGCAGCGTGAGATGTACCTCCGCGAGCAAATGAAGGCGATCCAGAAGGAACTCGGCGACGAGGATTCGTCTCAGGAAGTCACCGAACTTCGGGAAAAGCTCACGAAGCTGAACCTCACGAAAGAAGGTCGTGCTGAAGTCGAGCGCGAGCTCGGACGCCTCGAAAGAGCCGGTCGAGAGTCGATGGAGGCGCAGGTAATCCGGACGTACCTGGAATGGATAGCTGAGCTTCCATGGAACGATCGCTCGAACGATAACCTTGACCTGAAACATGCGTCCGCAGTCCTGGATGAAGACCATTACGGCCTCACCGACGTGAAGGATCGCGTACTCGAATTTCTGGCAGTGCGCCAGCTTCGCGCCAAGCAGCTTGCAGACGAGGTCAAGGAAAATGGCGGAGTCCCCGCGGAGAAACTTCGCGTCGAGAAGGACGAAGCAACGCCATTGCTGAACGAAGACGATGAAAGCAAGCCAATTACTGACGAGAAGGAGGTCAAGTCGCGCGCGATGGCGAAGGGACCAATTCTTCTTTTCGTTGGGCCTCCCGGAACCGGAAAGACGTCGATCGCGAAGTCGATTGCGTCGTCGCTTGGTCGGGAATACGTACGCATCGCGTTGGGCGGCGCGCGTGACGAGGCTGACATTCGCGGTCACCGTCGCACGTACGTCGGCGCAATGCCGGGCCGAATCATTCAGGGAATGAAACAGGCCGGCACCAGGAATCCTGTCTTCCTGCTGGATGAGGTAGACAAGCTTGGCGTCTCATATCAGGGCGATCCATCATCTGCACTTCTCGAAGTGCTGGATCCAGCCCAGAACGATTCGTTCACCGATCACTATCTCAACATCCCGTTCGATCTGAGCGAGGTGCTGTTCGTAGCAACCGCGAATTTCATCCAGAACATTCCGGCCCCTTTGCTCGATCGCATGGAAGTCGTGGACTTTGCCGGATACACCGAGCGTGAGAAGGCTGAGATCGCGAAGAAGTATCTGCTTCCGAAGCAGCTCGAGGAGAGCGGACTCAACGACAAGGGCATCGAGTTCACGGACGATGCCGTGATGTCGGTTGTGTCGAACTACACGCGCGAAGCTGGTGTTCGCCAACTCGAGCGACAGATCGGAGCCGTCGCACGCAAACTTGCGCGCAAGATCGCAAGCGGCGAAGAAGTACCTGCGAAGGTGGACGAAGGCGAAGTGCGTACGCTTCTCGGCAGACCCAAGGTGCACCCCGAGCATATCCAGGCGCAGAATGAAGTTGGAGTCGCGACTGGTATGTACTACACGCCGATGGGCGGCGACATCATGTTCGTCGAGGCGTCGATTCGTCGTTTCTTTGGAGGCCGCAGCAGTGACTCCAGTGAGAAATCCGGACCGGGTGGTGCGGTGTCGCTAATCCTCACGGGCCAGCTTGGCGATGTGATGAAGGAATCGGCGCGCGCAGCATTCACGTACGCGACCAACAACGCAGCGCGTCTCGGAATTCCGAATGACAGGCTCGGATCCATCGAAGCGCACATCCACGTTCCGGCTGGAGCTATTCCAAAGGACGGCCCAAGTGCCGGACTGGCGATAGCTACCGCACTCGTCTCGGAGATGAGCGATCGACCCGTCCGTCGCGACGTTGCGATGACCGGCGAGATCACGCTCCGCGGTCGTGCGCTACCAATTGGCGGCTTGAAGGAAAAGGTGCTCGGAGCGCATAGAGCCGGCATCAAGCACATCATTCTGCCAAAGGCGAATGAGCCTGATATCGAGGACATTCCGGAAGAGGTGCGTTCGCAGCTGACTTTCCATCCGGTCGAGAACTTGATGGAAGTACTGCAGTATGCGCTGGAGCCTGAAGAGGCGGAGCCGAAGTTGGCCGCGGCGTCGTAACAGCGCCGTCATCCCAGTGAAAGCGGAGATCCATTTTCGCCTGGAGCGCGATGTGTATGTAGAAGGGGGACGCGAATATCGCGCCCCCCTTCTACATGTAGCTAGCAGTCACTCCGTTCCTCTCGAACGGTCGTACGAAAGAGAGTTCCGGGAGCTGACTCGCGACTATCGCACGTATTCGTACAGCCCTACGAGGCCCACTGCTACGCCACCGAGCGCGACTGCTGTTCCGGCGCTGTCACCGATGAGCAGGCCAGCGACCAGGGCTGCGCCCCCAACTGCCATGAGGGCAACGCCTTCTCCCTGATGGAGTCCTGCGGCTGCGGCGCTGTTGACTACTAGCGGGGCGTTCGCGTCGGCCTTTACCTGGATACCGGCCACGTCGGACCGGACCATCGACGGGGCGACCGTCGGTGCAGTGGATACAACTGGAACAGGCGAAGCAGGCGCCAGAGCAGTCGCGCTCTGAGCGAAGGCAGCGGCTGGTACCAATAAGGCGGCAAGGGCGAGCGAAGCAAACCGGTTTATCATGGATTTCCTCATTTTCGGTGGGTGTGCGGTACAGTGCAGCAATATCCAACGCAATCACCGCGCCGCTACGGTCAAAATAGATTATTGCCTGTGAAACTCTCCAGAAGTTTAACGACGCTGGCCGTTGCCGCTATCGCGGTCCTCGGAACAGCCTTCGTCGGCTCCACGCCGATCCTTAATGCAGAATCGGGTGTTTCTGTAACCGACGCGTCGCTGGTGCACACGGCTGCGTACACGATGTTTGCACCGATCTGTACGGTACTCGACGCGCTGACGTTGCTGTCGCTTCACCAACACATCGCCATCCTCCTCACTGTCTTTATTCTCGTGATTGCATGGCGCGTCACCCGTGCGATTGGACGCGGGACGTCCGTACTGCGCGAGCTTGGAGCCTTCGCGGCAACTCTCGCGGGGATTGTCATCGTGTATGGGGGTGGCGCTGTTCTGCCAAGGCCCATGGCCGGCATCATGATGCATGACCCGGACAAAATCGTAATCGACTTTCACAGCCATACGAACGCGTCGTGGGACGGCGCAAACTGGCTCACTCCGGAGCGCAACCGCGCCTGGCACGATGCGGCCGGTTTCGATGTCGCGTACATAAGTGATCACAAGAGCCTCGTCGGAGCGAACGCAGGTGTCGCTGGAAACCCTTCGCGTGCGGGCGATGCAACAGTGCTCCTGCCAGCACTCGAGGCGCGGGATCAGTATGAACACATCGTTGCCATTGGCATCGACTCGACTTTCGCATTCGATCCCAAAGGAGATTGGCACGATCCGGCGCGCGACACCACAGTCGCAGTGTCCGGTTCAGTCCCCATGCTGATCCTCACGATTCCGGGGAACCTCACCAAGCTGCCCGACAACGAATTGCATGGTTTCGCGCGGCTGTACGCAGTTGAGCTCAGCGACGGCGCACCCAAGGGCATCGGGATGATTCAGAGAACGCGCGCCAGCATAATCGCGTTCGCGGATACGCTGAACCTTGCCGTTGTTGCCGGGTCCGACAACCACGGCTGGGGTAGTACCGCTGTAGGGTGGAGTATCATGCAACTCCCTGGGTGGCGCGACATGAACCCGGCACAACTGGATTCCGCGATTCAGCGCGACATCAGAATCAAGCGCCGGCACGCGGTGCAGGTTTACATCCGCGACACGCCGGATCCCGGTTTGTCGATGTTTGCAACAGTCTTCACGGCGCCGCTTGTTATCTGGCGCGTACTCGTGGATCTGGGCTGGCCCGAGCGGATCTCCTGGCTGGGCTGGATCGCACTCATCGCCTCGATCGCAACAATGCTGAGTTCACGGGCAGCCCGCGAAACTATCCCGCCAGCCGCGCGAAGGAAATCAGTGAAAGTCTGAACCGTATCACGAGCGTCGGATTGATCGAGCTCGCCGAGCGATGTCAGGATCTGGCGTCGCATCGTCATAGCGATGGGCGAGACAACGAGCAGTGCGTTGAATCTTGAATCGTACCGAACACCAAGCCCTTCGATCAGCGCTGCCGTTCGCGCGAAGTACACCATGTCAGGTGGGAGTATGACGGGGAAGTCGTACATCGTTTCCAGCACCTGATCAGCCAGCAACTCTCGCTCAACGAATTCGATCCTCTCCTGCGTCGTTGTTCGTTCAAATGCGACGCTCAGGAGCGTCTCGACGAGACGCAGCATCACGTGACGTTCCACTCCCGGCTGTACCACTCCAAGAGAATAGAATCCGTCCACAACTGCATTGCTGTCTTTCTTGATCGCCGCGAACACTGTGCGTACCAGCGCCAGTCGCGTCGCACGTGGCACGTCCACGACGAGTCCGAAATCGAGAAGCACCACTCGACCGTCGTCGCCCCATAGCAGGTTGCCGGGATGCGGATCCGCGTGAAAGAAGCCGTCCACCAGCATCATCTGCACGTACAGTTCCATCACGGTTCGCACCAGGTAGCCGGTGTCCACCGTTCCGCTTGCGATAAGAGGGGCGAGCGCATCGATCCGTGTTCCTGGCATGTACTCCAGCACCAGTGCTCGGCGGCGCGTCATCTCCGCGAACACTATCGGAACCGCAACTTTGGGATTGAAAGCGAAGTTGGTGCGAATGCGTTCTGCGTATTCGCCTTCCTTGCGGAAATCCATCTCGTCGCCGATCCTGCGCGCAAACTCGCCGAGTATCGCACGCAGTCCAAGCACGTGTGGATTCGGGAAGAAACGCTCGGCCCAACTCAGCATCAGCGCGGATGCCTTCACGTCGGCCGCGACCGTATGCTCGATGTTCGGTCGCAATACTTTCACGACCACGTCGACACCCAGATATCGCGCGCGATGCACCTGGCCGAGCGATGCGGAGGCAAGCGGGACGCGCGACCAATCTGTGAACAGCTCATGCACGGGCTGTCCGTATTCCTCCTCGATGACACGTTCGATCTGGTCAACGGAGACCGGTGGCACGCGATCCGTCAGAGAACTGATCGCAGTCAGGTACGGCTCGGGAAGGAGGTCGGCGCGACCGGCGAACACCTGCGCGATCTTGATGAAACTCGGACCGAGTATCGCAATGGTCGCGACGAGATGCTCGGCTCGACGGGCATGGAATGCAACCGAGCGTTTCGCCGGCCGGCCGATCACGATCCAGCGACGCACATCGCGCCGGAACGAGAGGATAAATGGAAGCACGCGCGAAAGCACGTACAGCGTGCGCATAATGGGCTACGTCTCGAGGATCATCGATGTACCGTCCAGCACTCCATGCAAGTTAGCGAAGTGCATGGGGCGGCACTGAGTGATGCCGCGTCGATAGCAATAGCTAGAAGACCAGGGCGCCGGCGCTGAAGGCCACTCGCGGATCCAGTTTGAGCGAATCGGGCTCGGTACCTTCGACGAAGTATTCGGTGTATCGCTTATCGGGCGGAGTCAGCGCGGTCGCCATCTGTCCGGTGGAACGATCGAATTCTGCGCTGATCACGCCGATCGGTGGCGCCCATGACGCATCGCGTGTGCCGCGCGCATTGAGATATTGTCGAACCATGCGTCCCCACACGGGCGCTGCATAGGAACCGCCGGCAGCGCCGCTGCCCATGGGAGTGGGCCTGTCGAAACCCATCCACACACCTGCAACAAGGCCCGGTGTGACACCTATGAACCACGCATCGGTGTTGTTGTTGGTCGTACCGGTCTTTCCCGCAACAGGAACGCTGGCTGGAATGTATTTGCGCACGGACGCCGCAGTGCCACGATCAACGACGTCGCGCATCATGTCGCGTGTGACGAATGTTACGCGAGGGTCCAACGCTGGCGGAAGTGCGTGTACAGGCTGAGTGAACACGATCTTGCCGGCAGGGTCCTGAATACGGTAGATGAACCGCGGCGTCACCGGCGTTCCCAGGTTTGCAAATGTCGTGTACGCACTCACGAGGTTGAGCGGTTGTACCGTCGATGCACCAATCGCGCTCGCAGGAACAGGCGCTATTGGAGACGTGATGCCCATTCGCCGCGCGGTTGCTATGACACTGTCAATGCCGAGTTGCTGGCCCAACTCGACAGCGACGATATTGCGTGATTTCGCAAGTGCCTCGCGCATCGTGATCATACCTAGATAGCGATGATCGTCGTCGTCCGGACGGTAGTACGAGCCGTTGGGTAGGAGAATCCTGATCGCGGTATCCGCAACCCGTGTTGTAGGTGCCATGCTGTCGGCAACGGCGGTCGCGTATACGATCGGCTTGAAGGAAGAACCAGGCTGCCGCCTCCCGTCGATCGCGCGGTCGTAGGAGCTGCGCGAATAATCCCGACCGCCCACCAGAGCGCGTACATCGCCCGTATTGGGGTCCATCGCAACGACAGCGCCTTGCAGGTAACCGCTACCCGACGCGATCGTCGGATGACGATATCCCGCTGCTGATTCAATAGCGTCTGCCTGTGCGCGGAGCGCATCTGTCGCAGCGGTCTGAAGAAGCGGATCGAGACCCGTGTATATCTTGTAGCCGCCAGACATGACCGGGACGCCCGCGCGAGTCGCCTGAATGCGAACTACGTCCACGTAATAACGTGCGGGCGCTGGCATTCCCCAATCCGGCGCCGTGACGAGTGGTGAATCCTGTGCAGCGCGCGCGTCCGCTTGTGTGATGTAACGCTGCTGCGCCATGAGTGCGAGCACTGTGTTACGCCGCTCACGAGTGCGAGGGGCATGCAGCACCGGATCGTAGATCGCGGGTCCCTTCGGCATCGCGGCAAGCGTTGCTGCTTCGGCGAGCGTCAGGTTCGCAGCAGATTTACCGAAGTAGTGTCGTGCGGCGCTCTCGATGCCGTAATAACCATGACCGAACGAGATATCGTTCAGGTAACCTTCGAGGATCTGTTCCTTGTTGTAGTGCTTCTCCATTTCGCGAGCGGCCTGCTGCTCGCGAAGTTTGCGACTGATGCTTTGATCGTTCCGGTTGACGACGTCCGGGTGCATGTTGCCGACAAGCTGCTGAGTGATCGTGCTTGCACCACGCCGATCGCCCATGATGTCGTCCTTGATCGCACCGGCAATTCCGATCAGGTCAACACCGTTGTGCTGGTAGAAGCGCTGATCCTCCACCGCCACGAAGGCCTGGCCGACGTATTTGGGAAGCGTTCTGATCGAAATGCTCGTCCGCAGCTCTCGGCCGATCTCACCGATCAGCGAACCGTCGTTGGCAAAGACAACCGAAGACTGCGGGAGCGCGTTGATCCGCCATGGTTCACCGGTGGATGCCTGGGCACCGACCGTGCCCACGGGCGTCAGAAGCACCAGCATGGCACTGATTCGGACGATCCGTCCGGCGGCTTTGATCATGGTTTCAAGATAACCCTGCGGGTTGGAGAAGTTTCCGCTATGTGCTTGCAGCATGGCGTGTTAGCTTAATACCCATGGGCACCAATACAATCCCGCCAGAGATCGTTGGTAGCGCTCTCGTGGCAATTCGACGACTCGTTCGAACGCTTCGAACGACAGCCGTATCCGTCGAGCGCGAAACGGGTCTGAGTACTGCACAAACGTTTGTTTTACAGCTTCTTCTCGTCACCCCCGCCGAGTCGATGAACGAGCTCGCCGAGCGAACGTCGACGGATCAGAGCTCTGTTTCTGTAGTCGTCAGCCGACTCGAAGCGAAGGGATTGGTCGCTCGTCAGCCGTCGCCTGCTGACGCACGGCGAACCCAGGTCGTCATCACCAATGACGGAATTGCGCTGATGCGTAGCAAACCGTCTACAGTCCAGGAACGACTCACGCACGCACTGGCTTGCCTGCCGCCAGATTCACTGCAACTCCTGGCAACCGAACTGAACAACCTTGTCGCCCTCCTTGGCGCAGGGGAAGAACCAGCCACCCTGATCTTTGAAGATGACGCGCCAGGCACCAACTGAAACAGTCGAAACACCTCCGTTCTACGATGTCGAACAACGTCGCACGGTCGTCATATCAGGTCTCGCAATAGCCATTGGCGTCGGCGCGGTTGGAATCGCACAGTTGCTCATCTCGGCGATCAGATTCGTAACGAACGTCGCGTTCTACGGGACCTTCAGCATCGCCAACAACTCGCCGGCCGGCAATCACCTTGGAATCTGGGTGGTGGTGATGCCTGTCATCGGCGGCGTGATCGTCGGTTTCATGGCGCGGTACGGTTCGGGCGCAATTCGCGGACACGGCATTCCGGAGGCGATGGAACAGATCCTCACCAACGATAGCAATATCTCGCCGAAGATCACGGTGCTCAAGCCGCTATCTGCAGCGATCGCCATCGGTAGCGGTGGCCCGTTCGGCGCTGAGGGTCCGATCATCGCGACCGGCGGAGCACTCGGCTCGCTCGTGGGCCAGGTCCTGCATACCACGCCAGATGAAAGAAAGACACTGCTCGCAGCCGGTGCTGCCGCCGGAATGGCCGCGATCTTCGGAACGCCCGTCGCCGCGGTTCTACTCGCGATCGAATTGCTGCTGTTCGAATATCGCCCGCGCTCTCTCATTCCTGTCGCATTCGCATCCGCGACGGCGACAGGCATTCGCATGGTGTTTGAGGGCTCTGCAGGTGTATTCCAGATGCCGTCGTTGTCGCAGCCGAGTGGTGAAGCTCTTGTAACGTACATGGTACTTGGTGCGATTGTCGGTGTCGCAGCAGTGCTGGTCACGAAGTCACTGTACTATATCGAAGAAGGTTTCGAGAAGTTGCCCGTGCACTGGATGTGGTTTCCAGCAATCGGAGCTGTCGTTGTGGGTGTGATTGGATATTTCGAACCGCGCACGCTCGGCGTTGGTTATGACAACATCTCGAATATCCTGGCTGGAAACTTTACTAATACGGTATTACTCGCTCTGGTGGTCCTCAAATTCGTGTCATGGTCGATTGCACTGGGGAGCGGAACGTCGGGCGGTACACTCGCGCCGTTGTTCACGATCGGTGGTGGCCTTGGCGCACTGCTGGGGATTCTCTGCGTTCACTGGTTCCCGGGTCTGGGGATCGATCCGCGGATCGCCGCGCTGGTTGGAATGGCTGCGATATTCGCAGGCGCATCGCGAGCCCTGCTGACGTCGGTCGTTTTCGCGTTTGAAACAACCCGGCAACCGATCGGACTCTTACCACTGCTTGGCGGCTGCACGGCTGCGTTCGTCATCTCGTCGCTGATGATGCGTTACACGATCATGACCGAGAAGCTTGCGCGGCGCGGCACGCATGTTCCGACTGAGTACATCGCCGCGGATCCAGACGAGATAGCGCGACTGGATGCGGCGGCAGTGCGGCAACGTCACTACAATCTTCCTACGGAATTCGGCGGGAAGCGGCGCGATGCAGAGGAGGCGCGGACGTCGGAGATTCTGTAGTCCTCGCGCCAGCGGGATAATGAGTGAGGCCGATTTTAATTAGATTCCGGACCTGACTCGAAAAACAGGATCAAATGGACGAGAACACGCGTTACGTAAAGCAGATCCCGATGAGCATTGGCCCGGTGACTTTGGAAGGGCGCAAGGTCCGGCTCATCCCGATGACACTGGACCACGTCGACGCACTATTCGCAGCTGCGAATTTCCCCCAGATATGGGCACTCACGGGGACGCTTCCGATGAATACGGTCGAAGATATGCGAGGCTACGTTGACGTCGCACTTACCGAACGCGATGCCGGCACGGCGATCCCGTTCGTGACGACGGACGCCGTTACGGGAGATGCAATCGGATCGACGCGGTTCGCTAACATCGACCTCAACGATCATCGAGTTGAGATCGGCTGGACGTGGATGAGCCCGGACCGTCAGCGCACCGGTATCAACGGTGAGGCGAAATCGCTCATGCTGCAGCACGCATTCGACGTCTGGGGTGCGCTTCGCGTCGAGATCAAGACTGACGTGCGGAACGCCAGGTCGCGCGCCGCGATTGCGCGACTGGGCGCGACATGCGAGGGCATTTTCCGGCAGCACAGAGTCGTTCGCGACGGCCGCGTGCGCGACACCGTGTACTACAGCATCATCGATACGGAATGGCGCGATCCGAACCATCGTGCGTATCAGAATGCGGTATCGTTCGGGATAACGCCGAAGCCGACGTCGATACTATGACCGACTCGTATTCCTTTCACACGCTCGACGTTTTCACAGATACACTATTCGGTGGGAATCCGCTCGCGGTACTGACCGATGCGCGCGGTTTGACTACGGAGCAGATGGAGCACATTACACGAGAGTTCAACCTCTCTGAAACTGTGTTCGTTCTTCCTCCGGAAAATCCGACGCACACGCGACGGGTGCGGATCTTCACACCGGGCCGAGAGTTGCCATTTGCAGGTCACCCCACCGTTGGAACCGCATTTTTGCTTGCAGCGACCGGAATGGTCCCGCTCACCGAGGGCGAGACGCACATCGTGCTGGAGGAGGGCGTCGGGCCCGTTGCCGTAACGATTCAGGTCGAGAACGGGGCTCCTATTTCGGCGGAGCTTACCGCCGCGCAGGCACCGGAGTTCAGCAACGACGTGCCCAACGCGAAAGATGTGGCGGCGGTGTTGTCCTTGAATGCGCCCGATATATCGACGGGGGAATTCGCGCCGGAAGCTGTTTCGTGTGGCGTGCCGTTTCTGATTGCTCCGCTTGTTAACCGCGACGCGGTGAGCCGTGCGCGGCTTGATCGCGCAGCTTTCGAACGCGTGCTTTCGGGAACACGGGCTCCCGAGATATTTCTATTTGACGTCAGCGCCGCAATGACGGGTGGCACTATCCGCGCGCGCATGTTCGCGCCGGACCTGGGAATTGGTGAAGATCCGGCGACCGGCTCTGCGGCGGTGTGTCTGGCCGGCTATCTCGCGAAGCGATCCCCGAGCGACGGGACGTTGCGCTGGACAGTGGCACAGGGCGTCGAGATGGGACGGCCGAGCACGTTGATGATCTCGGCGGAGCGGCGGAACGGAGCCGTGAAGACCGTGCGCGTTGCTGGCAAGTCGGTGCTGGTCAGCGATGGGACGCTCCGAGTCAGGTAAGCCCACCTACCGGCACCCCGCCTTGCGTGTGAAGTTTCGTGCATGGCAGATTCGGTGAATCTCACGATAGTCCAGTTCCAGCCCAGAAAGAACGATTACGCCGGGAATCTAAAGCGATTCGAACGCTTGTTCGATACGCTGATGAACGTAGAACTGCGGCCTGATATCATCGCCTTTTCGGAAACCGTGCTGACGGGCTACTTCGTCGAGGGTGGAGTGCGCGAGGTTGCACTGCCCGCAGCGACCTTTGCGAGAGATCTCAATCGTGCGTATGGGGCGCACTGCAAGGGCCAGGTGGACGTGGTCGCGGGTTTCTACGAGCTGCACGAGAACACGTACTTCAACAGTGCGATTTACGTCACGCTTGGCGGCGATGAGCCGATCGTCGCGCACATTCACCGGAAGCTCTTTCTCCCGACGTACGGTTTGTTCGATGAGGAACGGTTCGTCGAGCACGGTCTGAGCATTCGCGCGTTCGATACACGATGGGGCCGCGCGGCGCTCCTGATCTGCGAGGACGCATGGCACGCAGTGACCGCGACCGCAGCCGCGCTTGACGGCGCGCAGATAATCTTCGTTCCATCGGCGTCGCCCGCGCGCGGCGCGTGGCCGCAGCCGGACGAGGAGATGCGCGGGCCGGCGAGCATGCATCGATGGGAGCGGCTCGCCCGGGATCGGGCAGAAGAGCACGGCGTCTTCTTCGCTGTGATTCAGCTCACCGGAAATGAGGGTGGCAAGGCATTTCCTGGTGGTTCAGTCGTCGCCGGACCGGATGGCGATGTACGCGCCCGCGCGCCGTTGTGGGACGAAGCGTCGATCGCAGTCACTCTGGATCTGCAGGACATAACGCGCGCACGTGCATCGTCGCCGCTACTCGCCGATCTGCGCACCATGCTTCCGCACGTGCTGCGCTCGCTCCAGCGCGCCGGCGAGCGCGAGTAGTTGCGATGAAAGTCGTGGCACCACTCGTGACATCCACAACGCCACAACCGCTGGCACTCGATTGCGCGCTCGTAACGGAATGGCTCGTGGCATTCCTGCGTGCTGAATTCAAACGCCGCGGATTCGAGAAAGCGGTAGTTGGCATGTCTGGAGGTGTGGATTCCGCTGTTACCGGTTTTCTCTGCGCGCGCGCGCTAGGGGCGGAGAACACTATTGCTGTCCGGATGCCGTATCGCACCAGCAGCCCCCAATCGGTGGAACACGCAAAGCTCGTCATAGATGCGCTCGGGCTTACTGAGCGCACCGTGGACATATCGGCCGCTGTCGACGGCTACTTTGCCAATGAGCCGGATGCCGATGGGTCGCGGCGCGGCAATGTCATGGCGCGAATGCGGATGATCGTGCTGTTCGATCTGTCGGCGAAGTATCGCGCGCTTCCCGTTGGTACTGGCAACAAGACGGAGCGCCTGTTCGGCTACTTCACCTGGCACGCCGATGATTCGCCACCGATCAACCCACTCGGAGATCTCTTCAAGACGCAGGTGTGGGAGCTGGCGCGCTACCTTGGAGTGCCGGACGTCATCATCAACAAACCGGCATCAGCGGATCTGATTCAGGGGCAGACCGACGAGGGTGATTTCGGCATTTCGTACGCGAAGGCGGATGACATTCTGAACTGGCTGCTGACGGGTTACAAGCCGGAAGAAGTCGTCGCGCACGGTTTCGCCGAATCCGATGTGAACATCGTACGCAAGCGACTCGGCTCGACACACTGGAAGCGCAAGTTGCCCACGGTTGCGATGTTGAGTCCGACAGCTATTGGTGAGTCGTATCTGCGGCCCGTGGATTACTGAGCCAGCGCCGCTGACGCCACTCGTGCGCACTCGGCCAACACTGCAGCGCCGATAAACAGAGCACCCTCATCGGCATAATAACCCGGTGAATGTGCGCCGATCACCTTCCCACCGGTTTCGCGTGCGCCGATGCGCAGAAAACAGCCGGGAATCTTCTGCATGTATTCCGCGAAATCCTCGCCGCCCATGTTGGTGGTGCCAAGCGGTGTCAGCGCGTCTGCTCCGAGTACGCTGGTGACGGCCGTGCGCGCCCAGCCGATTGCGTTGGCGGGATTCACGATCGGTGGTGTTCCACCTGATAGCGTAACTGTCGCGGTCAATCCGTAAGTCGATGCGATGGCTTCGGCCATACGCCGAACTTCGCCGGTGAGCAGCGTGCGCGCTTCAACGGTGGTTGCGCGGATGGTTCCGCTCAACTGGACCGCGTCGGGAATGATGTTGGCAGCCGTTCCCCCGTTGATCGACCCAACTGTCACAACACCAGGCATTCCTGGATCGAGCCGCCGAGAGACTATGGTTTGCAACGCGCCTACCAGCGCGGCTGCACCGACAATCGGATCGCGGGATTCCTGCGGGCGCGCGCCGTGTGATCCGGCGCCAGTGATAGTTATGCGGAACGTATCTGTGGATGCGGCGAGGGCTCCCTCCTGCGCGACGACCTGTCCGACCGCAAACCGTCTGTCAACGTGGCCACCGAATATCGCGCGCACGGAATCCAGTGCGCCGCTCTCCAGAATCGCGCGCGCACCTTCACCAACTTCCTCGGCGGGCTGGAATACGACGAGCACATCGCCGCGCGCCGGCGACTTGAGCAGAAGCTGAGTTGCGGCCACGGCCCAGGTTGCGTGAACATCGTGGCCGCATGCGTGCATGACGCCGGGGTTCACGGACGCGAAGTGAAGTCCAGTGTCTTCCTGAATCGGGAGCGCATCGATATCGCCCCGCAACGCGACGACCGGCGCCGAGCGATCGAGACCCGGCACCCGGGCGACGAGTCCGGTATTGGCGACCCGCTGGAGATCGGAGACGCCGAGGCCGGCAACGATCGTGCTTAGCAACTCGACGGTTCGGTTCTCCTTCCAGGATAGTTCAGGATTGCGGTGCAGGTCTCGGCGCAGCGACGACAATTGAGCGACTGTGTCGGCCGGATAAAGGCCGCGCACGGCAGAAGGTACGTGAGACGACGATTCGGCGGCGCCCGCGCTGGGTGACTTTGGTGCTGATTTCATGATTTCGTTCGAAAGAATTCAGCGTGCGCTGAGAGTTTGCTTGCGGACGGTGATATTGTCGATTCGATCCTCGTCAACTGCAACACCGATACCCGCGTGATCGAGTGGAACCTGAATGATTCCGTCCGCGCTCATTACCCACTCGGGTGTGACGACATCGCGCTCCCAGTAGCGCGAGCTGGGACTAAGGTCGCCGGGTATTGAGAAATTCGGAAGTGACGCCAGTGCAACGTTATATGCGCGACCGATGCCGCTCTCCAGCATGCCACCGCACCAGACGGGGATCCCGTGGTTCGCGCACAAGTCATGTATTGAGCGTGCCGGTTGCAAACCGCCGACGCGGCCGGGCTTGATGTTGATGATGCGACCGCTCTTCAACGTGATCATGTCCTCTGCGCGATCGACACTCGTGATTGATTCATCGAGACAGATCGGCGTCGTCAGCATGTGCTGCAGCTCGGCGTGGCGCACGATGTCGTCGTAGGCGAGCGGCTGCTCTATCATCACGAGATGCAATACGTCGAGATGCTTGAGGTGCGCAGCGTCCTTCAGAGTGTAAGCATTGTTCGCATCTGCCATCAATGGTGCATCGGGATACGCCGCGCGAACCGCGCGCAGAAATTCCAGATCGTGACCGGGTTCGATCTTGCACTTGATCTTGCGGTAGCCTTCGGCAAGAGCGCGTCCAACGCGCTCTACCAGTGCCTCAGGCGACTTCTGTATGCCGATTGATATGCCGGTCGGGATCTCGGTGCGTGTGCCGCCGAGGAGCCGGGCAAGCGGGATGCCATCGCGCTGGGCGACAAGTGCCCACGATGCCATCTCGACGGCTGCCTTGGCCATATTGTGGCCGCGAAAGTTGTGATCGAGCGCGGGATGCACATCGGCGGGCTGTTCGAACTCCGCAGTGAACACGCGTGGCGCCACGTACTCGGAGATGACCATCCACGCCGTGTCGATCGTTTCGGACGCGTAATTGGGCTCTTCGCCTGCAACGCACTCGCTCCACACCACCACACCGTCGGCATCGCGCACCTTGAGGAGCATCATTCGCCGTTCCGTGCAGAGACCGGATGAGATTCGGAATGGCTCCTTCAGCGGAAGCCTGATTTCGTGCAGTTCAATCTCGCGGATGCGAATCATGGATTTGGTCGGTGAGTACGGGTTACAGCGCCAGGAGGTACGTCGCCGGTACGGCGCCATCAGCGCGCGCGAAGCCGGCTACTTTATAGCCTTGTTCAAGGTACGTAGTCAGTGCATGCCTTGTGGTTTCCCGCCAGACATGCGCCTGGTCCGGCTCCGTCTCGAGGACGGCGAAGATGTCGTCCGGGATAGCGATACGGACTCGCTGCGCGTCAGGCAGATTCGCTGGCAAGGACTTGTGGATAAGCGGCGCGTCCGCCCACTCAGCCGCTTGGACACGAACGTGAGGACTGGCATCCAGGCTCCACGCGACTATGAACCTGTCAGTGCCGAGCGCGGCGTGCATGATGCTGCCGGTATCCTCGCCGTAGTAATTACGTCGATACTCGGCAGCGCGCGCACCGAGCTGGTTGAGATTCAGATAGGCGTTGCGCGCGACGAGGGGATCGAAGGTCCAGTACATGGTTCTGACGCCAACTTCTCGCAGGAGGTCGCGCTGGAAGTTCTTGAGTCGCTTGCCCAGGCCCATGTCGCGCGCGCTGACTCGGACGGCTAGCATGTCGGACCAGTGGGCCAGTTCGCCATTACGGAGGCCGGTAATTCCGAAGACGAATCCGAGCATCTTGCCACTCGGATCGAATGCTGCGGCAGTGACCCCGCCCACTTCCTGGGCGATTCGAAGGATCGTGGTGGGTACCGCCTCGGTGAACTGACTGCCCCAGGTTTCGCGTTCGATGACGACGCACTCCTCGTACTCCGCCATGGTCTCGACACGTCGGATGACGACGGAGTCGCTGGAGAGCGACGGTCGAGGGGTGGAGGGGGACGGCGGCATGGTAGAGGAATCTATAATCGAATAGGCGGTCTCGCCGAAAATGGATTCGGAGAACTGGCACGTACGTCCGAGTCATCCCCGCGAAAGCGGGGATCCACGTTTTGCCGGGAGAGTCGCCCGAAAATGGATTCCCGCTTTCGCGGGAATGACGGAGAAGGTCGTTCTACCGAAGATGGATTCCCGCTTTCGCGGGAATGACGGAGTTCGGCGCCGCCTTACTCGGGAATCCCGATCTTCACTGGCATCAACTTCGCGCCGACTCCGCGCTTCGTGCGCTTTTTGCCGGTCATGTAGGAATCGAATGTCTGCTGCTGATCCGAAGTCAGGATATTTCGGACTTCGGCGAGCTCCGTGTCGTTGATCTTCGCTGCGCTGTCTTTTGCCTGTTGTTGCGTTGCCTTCACGGAGGGGGCGTATTTGGCGTGGATCGTTTTCACTCGCGATTGCTGTGAGTCGGAGAGACCAAGCGCGTTCCACATCGCTGCCTTGGCGCGGGGTCGATCGGATGTGGATTGGGCCTGGATAGTCGTTGCTGCGATGCAGAGAGTGGCGATTGCCAGCAGTGCGCGTTGGATTTTCATCGTATTCCCCGTTGAGAGTGATGGCGGATGTTCCACACTGGGGAATATCAGATGGGAGCGCGGCTCGAGAGTGAGCAAAAAACAACGCGGGCAATCCAATGTGGACTGCCCGCGCTGATGATTGAAGGAGCTTCGCGGAAAAGACCTAGCTGTGCGATTCGCCCGGCTGTTGCGGGATGGATGGCTTCGTATTCGGCCGCTGTTGCCCTCTCATGCCGCGCTGTCCGCGCGCACCCATTCTGGCCTTCATCTTTGCTTGGTGGGCATCGAACGTCTTCTGCTGATCAGGCGTCAACACCGCGCGCATTTCTGCTGTCTGCTGCTGCCGCAGCTTCATGCTCGGCGCCATATCAGCGCGCATCTTGTCGCGCAACGAGCGCATTGCCGCGGTGTCACCACGAGTGCGTGCGGCCTTCATCGCGTCCATATCGGGCTTGGACGCGGCACGCGCCGTCTTCATCTGCGCGGCGTACTTGGTCCGGATTGCCTTGACCTTCGACTGCTGATCCGCAGTGAGGTTAAGGTCTTTCATCATGTTGAGACCGCCCCTGCGCTGACCCATCTGCGGCCGTGCGCCAGTGCGCGCAGACGGAGCGGTGCATTCAGCATGGGCGCGGCCATCAGGGCCACTGCCGCTACTGATAGGAATTGCAGCTTCATGTAGGTCTCTTCTCCTTGGGTGTCGCACGCAGCAATCCACTGTGCGCGTGCCTAACACATGAGACGATACCGAACGGCGTTCGTTAAAGAAAAGATTAAATCAGTCGCGGGTGGCAATGCGATCAAAATCCCGGAACTTTGAGTCTGTCACCGGGTCATTTGAGTGGCAGAAATTGCGGACGATCGTCCGATTGAGAGGCCGGTTCAGTGGAGAAGCGCGACGAGCAGTGCAACCGCTGCGAGCGCTAGCGCCACACCCGCCACCATCAGCGTGGTTCGCATTGCACCAGCCCAACGCGACTGCGCCGACTCAAATGCGGCCATCACGCGTTTCTCGGCGGTATCCTCTGGCGTAGGCTCGCCGTCGAACAACGATTGCCGCATGACGCTCTTTGCGAGCAATACCTCGCGCATCGCCTCCTCGAAATGCCTCTGTTGTATTGCGCGAGGCAATTGCGTTGACGGCTCTGATGCTGCCATCGAGGCGGCTTTGAGTACGGCATTCTTGATCTCGCCGCCGCTTGCATCGAACAGATCTGCAAGTGCGTGGAAATCGACATCTGGCGCGAGCGGCGTCTTGTCGGGGTGAATCTGCACGCGCCAGATCTGTTCACGTTCGACGGCCCCTGGTCGCTCGAACAGTACATGGGTCCGTATACGACGTTCGAATGCAGGATCGAAATTCGCGGCGAGATTCGTTGCAAATATCACGACTCCATTGAAACTCTCGAGCTCGCGCAGCAACACATTCACTGTCGTGTTCGATTCACGTTGAATGGGCTGCAACGTCTGGGTCGAGCGACGCGCCGCGATCGCATCCGCTTCATCAAAGAACAGGACAGCCCCCTGTTCATCCGCGATGCGGAATACCGCCGCGACGTTCTTTGGTGTTTCGCCCGCCCACATCGATTCCATCTCGGAATACCGCACGACGAGCAGCCGGCGACCGAGCGCCTGTGCAATAGCCTCGGCGCAAATCGTTTTGCCGGTCCCCGGCGGCCCAGCGAAGTTGAACGCGAGGCCGAGTCCGGTCGAATGCCGTTCGCCGAGACCCCACTGGCGAAAGATCAGGTCGTGGTTCCGAACCTGCGCGAGTGCCTGTTCCAGAGTCTGCCGGGTTTTTGGCGGCAGGATGACATCGGCGAAGGTACGCACCGGTGCGACGACGTCGACGGTGCCTCGCTTGGAGGCACCGGGTACGAGACCAAAAAACTCCAGCAACGGTGTGGCCACGGTTACCCCGTGATCAGGTGAGGCTGATTGTACACCGGTGACGCCCGACCGGATTCCGGGTAGCCGAGCTTACGAGCGAACCTTCCGAATCCATTCGGTCACAGATGACGGCATGAACATGTTGTCCGAAATTCCAGCGATCTCCTCGGCTTCCTTCCAGCGCGCTTCGAGCACTGCCAGTTCGCCTTCGAGTGCGCGGCGCTCATCGTCTTCGTGCGTCACCATTTCGAGAGCGAGGCGCGCTTCGATGGGAATCCTGGAGAGTTTCCCCTGAGACGTTGCATTCCAACCCGGTTTGACGGCCAGCGAGGCAGCAGTGTTCAACAACCTGCTCGCGTTACCAGCCTCTTCAACGAGCTTGACGGCTGACTGAACGTTCCGCTTGGTGCCGCCGCTACCGTTTACCGTGGGAAGGATCGCAGCAAGAGCCGGAAGTGCGTCGCGCGAGTCCAGCAGTACAGTGTTTTCCATGGCGCGGCGTGGCGTGTAAGCCCACCAATTGTATGCGCCTTTGGGTCGCGTCTTTTTGTATGCGAGCGAGAGTTGCCAGTCCGAGCCAGCCGTCTGGATTATTTTCGCTTTTTGAAGGAGTCCGCGCGTTATTGGAACTATTCCTTCTGACGTTGGAACTCTTGCGATCACCCGACGATTGCGCATCGCCACGAGAGCCTGCACCGGCGCATTGATAAGACCACCTCCGCCAGCGAACAGGCCGAGCGCCGCATAACCCGAAACAACTGCGCCGACGACGACCGCGCCGCCCGCAGCGATCATGTAGTAGCGCCGGCGCCGCCTGCCAAATTGATCTCCGTAACGCCACGCTGCCATTTCAGGTCGCTGCGGACTTCCGACGCGCACAAGCTCAAGTCCTTCGCTCACGCGTGCCAGGCCTATGTGATCAGTAGACATGCGAAGCGAAGTCCCACGGAAGAGTCGCTCGCACTCCTCGATCGCTTCCCAGCGCTCTTCCAGCGGCGTGAGATTCCAGCGCTCGCAAGATCGGCAGATGACCCACAACCTGCCCTTCTGCTCATCAAAGGCGAGCCGGCGTCCGATGGGGAAGTGTTCAACAACCTCGTTCGCGCCCAGGTCGCTGTGACAAAAGAGACAGGTCGAATACATGGCGGATGTCATGTGCGAATCTTCCGAATCCATTCGGTCACAGATGACGGCATGAACATATTGTCCGAAATTCCAGCGATCTCCTCAGCTTCCTTCCAGCGTGCTTCGAGCACCGCGAGCTCGCCTTCGAGTGCGTGGCGCTCATCGTCTTCATGCACCACCATTTCAAGAGCGAGCCGCATTTCGATTGGAATCTTCGAGAGATGTCCCTGAGTCTTTGCACTCACGGCCGGCGTGGTCGCCAGCGATGCAGCACGGTTGAGGAGTCTGGTCGCGTTGCCGGCCTCTTCCACCATTTTGACGGCAGACTGAACACTCTGCTTGCTCCCTCCGCTGCCGTTCACTTTGGGGAGGATCGCGGCAAGTGCCGGCAGTGCGTCGCGTGAGTCCAGTAGCACGGTGTTATCCATGACACGACGCGGTTTGTACGCCCACCGTTTGTAGGCGCCCTTCGGCCGTACCTTTCTGTAAGCGAGCGACAGTTGCCAGTCGGCGCCCGGCATCTGAACAATTTTGGCCTTTGGAAGGAGTGCTTGCGTTATCGGCACAAGTCCTTCTGCCGTTGGCACTCTTGCGATTACGCGACGTCTGCGAATCGCCATGAGAACTTGCACCGGCATATTGATCATGGACGTGCCGCCGCCCGCGAACAGACCGAGCGCGGCATAACCGGAAACAATTGCGCCGGCCGCGACCGCACCACCCGCAGCGATCATATAGTAGCGCCGGCGTCGGCGTCCGAATTGATCGCCATATCTCCACGCCGCCATTTCAGGCCTCTGCGGGCTTCCGACGCGCACAAGCTCAAGTCCTTCGCTAACGCGCGCCAGGCCTATGTGATCTGTCGACATCCGTAGCGACGTGCCGCGAAAGAGTCGTTCGCACTCTTCGATCGCTTCCCAACGTTCTTCCAACGGCGTGAGATTCCAGCGCTCGCAGGATCGGCAGATAACCCACAACCTGCCCTTCTCGCCATCGAACGCGAGCCGGCGTCCGACGGGAAAATGTTCAATTACCTCGTTAGCACCGAGGTCGCTGTGACAGAAGAGACAGGTTGAGTACAAGAATCACTTCCGTTCGTACACGCTCTTGCCGCCGATGTACGTGGAGAGCACATGCGTCTTCAGGATGTCGCCGGCCGGCACAGCCATGATGTCCTGATCCAGCACGGTGAAGTCCGCGTACTTGCCGGGCGTGATTGATCCCATTACGTGCTCCTGGAATCCCGCGTACGCGGCCCAGATTGTCATCGACTTGAGTGCTTCCTGACGTGTCATTTTCTGTTCCGGATACCATCCGCCATTCGGCCATCCAGTTGAATCGGCCCGCGTCACCGCACTATGAAACGTTATCAGAGGATTGACATGTTCGACTGGAAAATCTGTGCCGTTCGGAACAATGACGCCTGTATTCAACAGCGAACGCCAAGCGTACGCTCCACGAATGCGCGACGGGCCGAGGCGGTCTTCTGCCCAGCGCATGTCGCTGGTCTGATGACTCGCCTGCATGCTCGGGATTATACCAAGTTGCGCGAAACGGGGAATATCTGCCGGGTCGAGAATTTGCGCGTGTTCAATGCGGAATCGGTGATCGGCGGTCGGAACAGCTTTCAGCGCTGCTTCGTAAGCATCGAGCGCGTTTCTGTTGCCGCGATCGCCAATTGCATGCGTTGCGACCTGAAAGCCGTGTTTGAGCGCGGATGTCGCGACATCCTGAAGGTGCGCTTCGGACGAAACCAGCAAACCGGTATTGCCGGAGTCATCGGAGTACGGTGACAATAGTGCTGCGCCGCGCGAACCAAGTGCGCCGTCGGCGTACAACTTGATGGAACGAACCCAGATGTGTCCACCGTACAGCGCACTGCGGGGACCGAGCGTGTAATAGTGCGCAATCGCAGCACTGTCATCGCCGATGAGCAGGTAACCACGCAGATCGAACTTGCCATTCTGCGCCATCGATTCCATCACATCGATAACCTGACGGGATTCGCCCGGATCGTGCACAGCCACGAGGCCCCAGCGATAGCATTCCTGCAACGCGGCAGCCAGCATCGTTTCAAGCTGCGCCCTGGTCGGCGCCGGGATTGCGCGGTTTATGAGATCCTTCGCGTTGTCGACAAAGACGCCTGTTGGATTGCCTCGCGCGTCTCGAACGATGCGACCACCGACCGGGTCTTTCGTCGCGGCCGTAACGCCCGCAGCCTGCATTGCGCGCGCATTTGCGAGCAGTGCGTGTCCGTCGACTCGCTCCAGCATCACTGGGTTATCGGGGAACGTGCGAGTCAACGCTTCGCTCGTCGGGAACTGCTTTGAGGCCCAGCGATTCTGGTCCCAGCCTCGGCCTATCACCCACTCGCCTTTCTGTACCGCGCCAGCATGTTTTACTGTGCGTTGAATCGCCTCTTCGTAAGACAGACTCCCGACGAGATCTGCGTCGTGGAGAAATTCACCTAGTCCGCTCAAGTGCCCGTGCGCATCGGCGAGCCCCGGGACGACCGTTGCGCCGTGCAGGTCGATAACGCGAGTGTTCGGGCCGCGGAGAGCCATCGCTTCGCTTTCAGATCCGACGAAGGCAAAGAGGCCGTTTCGGATTGCGAACGACTGTGCGGCGGGCCGCGTGTCATCCACTGTATAAATGTGGCCGCCCGTCACGATCACATCGGCAGGCGCATTCGTAACGCCCTGCGCGAACAGTGACGACGCACACAGCAGCAGTATTCCCGCAAGTGTTCCACGCTTCGCTTCAGCCTTGAATAATTTCACGATTCGTTTTGCCAGTGGGTGATTCGAGGAGATTCTGTACAGGACATTCCGTCCGTCGCCGACACGTTCGACGATGCCTTCGTTTTCGAGCCGAATGATCGCCTCGCGCACCGCCGGTCGGCTGACCTTCGTGTCACGTGCAATACGCGGCGGTGCGTGTTCACCGCCAGGCGTGAGCACGCGCAATACGCGAACGGCCGCGCGGGATCCGAAAATTCTGTCCAATGAGTTGGGTTTGGACGAAGCCACTATGCTACCCCTGGTCTGCGTGAATACTCACAGCACCATCGGCGTTAGCCGTGACGGTCACGCCGGCGCCGATCCGAATGTCTGGAGAAAGCTCAATGAGTTGGCCGCGTGCATCCACCACGTAGGTTTCGGTACTGGCCATCTTGAGAATCTCCGCCGCCGAGCCCACAACTGCAAGCTTACCGCCTCTTACGCCGAGCGCCGTGGCCCACGGGCGCGCGGGATTGCCTGTTTTAAGCCGAGCGTTCGTGACAATCAAAGACAGACGCTCGGCGGTCAAACAGCTTCCCGTCTATCCACGTAGATCGAGGCCGCTGCGGCTGACCCAAGAATCAGGACGATCACAGCGAGCGATGCCAGGGTTGGGAAATCGTACCAGTGTGATGTGAGCATCTTGAGTCCGACGAACACAAGTATGAATGCCAGCCCGATCGACAGATAACGCAGTTTCGTTACCGCACCGGAGAGGAGAAAATAAAGAGATCTGAGGCCGAGGATTGCTGCAATGTTTGACGTGTACACTAGAAATGGTACTCGCGTCACTGCGAATACAGCTGGGATACTGTCAACCGCGAATACGAGATCCATGGTTTCGATGAGCACCAGAACCACGAAAAGCGGCGTCGCCATCCGCCGCTGAATGCCTTTCGCGTCCGGCGCGTGCACGAAGAAATGCTCACCGTGGTAATCGTAGTGCACGGGAATGACGCGACGTATGAGCCGAAGCACGGGATTGGCGCCGGGATCGACATGCTTGTCGCCTCCCATTCCCATCCGAATGCCGGTGATCACCAGGAACGCGCCAAAGACGTAAGTGATCCACTCGAAACGATTGAACAGCGCAGCACCCGCCGCGATCATCGCACCTCGCATTACGAGGGCGCCGAGTATTCCCCAGAACAGCACGCGATGCTGGTACTCCTCCTTGATGTCGAAGTAGGAGAAGATGAGAACGATGACGAAGATGTTGTCGACTGAGAGCGAGTACTCGACGAGATAACCCGTGATGAACTCGACGCCAGCGAGGTGCCCCTGGAAGTAAAAGACTCCAGCCGCGAAAATGAGCGCAAGCGAAACCCAGACGGCGCTACGCGCTGCAGCCTCCTTTACGGAGAGCTTCTTGTTGCTGCTGAAAAGTCCGAGATCGATTGCGAGCGCCGCCAGAACGACCGCGTTGAACGCGATCCACGGCAGCAGCGGAGAATCAAATACCTCCGCAATCAACGGTCAGTGCCTATTTGCGTTCCATCGCATCACGGACATCGAGAAGGATCTCGAAGTACAGCTGCTCGCGGCGATAGGCGAAGTCGAGCGTGGCCATCTGGGACTGGTCGCCAGAAGCCTTGGCTCGCTCAAAGGCCTCGCGATACATGTCGTCGAGGTTGGCGAGAATTCTGTCGCGGGGTCGTGACATAGGGCGATACGAGGGTTGGGACGGTTCGTTTCCCATGCTGGCGATCCGTTCAAGGATCGTCTCCGGGTCGCGTCCGTCAAAAAGGAGTTTTTGTGCCGCCCCAAGGGCGAGCCGTCGCGGATCGATAGGGTTCGTCAAGCCTTTCAAATTTAACGCCTGACTATGGCGGCGACGGGCCCGATTGCTTCCGGCAACTAATCGCCCGTCCGCGAAGAAGAGCGTGAGGAAATTCGATGAAATATGGCTTCGTCCACGGGGTGCCCGCCCTTGAGATGCTCTACGACTATGCGCTCCAGCAACTCGGGGGTGACAGCTCCGTACCAGATGCCTTCCGGATAGACGACGACAATCGGCCCGCTTTCGCACACGCCGAGGCACGGCGTCTCGCCTCGTTTGACGCGATCGGGTCCGAAAAGCAAACCCTCGCGCTGGAGCAACGCTGCCAGCAACGAGTAGAGTGCACGCCCCCGCCGGTCCGGGGAGCAGTATCCGCCCGTGCACACGATGACATGGCGAGAGTACGATTCCATCGGGCGCGGTAAGAGTGCCATATTCCACGTATAGTAATTGAGTCCGAATCACCCTTCGATAAACTGATGTTTATGTCCAATATAGATCCCGCCATTGCTGCCAAGCATTACGCCCACCCAGAGGTTCTGGTGAGCACGGATTGGCTCGCAGAGCACCTGAGCGACGATTCGATACGGATCATCGAGTGCGATGAGGATGTGCTTCTGTACGAGGTCGGGCACATTCCCGGCGCACAGAAACTCGACTGGCACGCGGACCTGAACGATCAGATTATTCGCGATTACGTCGACAGAGAACAATTCCAGGAGGTTCTCCGCGCACGTGGAATCGATGAGTCCAAAACAGTGATCTTTTACGGCGACAAGAACAACTGGTGGGCAACATATGCCTTCTGGGTGTTCCAGCTTTTCGGCTTCACGAACGCGCGAATTCTCGATGGTGGCCGCGCCAAATGGGAGGCGGAGGGACGTCAGATGACGACGGATCGCCCGTCCTTCCCGCGCACTTCTTACAATGCACCGGCGCGATCGGACGAGCAGATCCGCGCGTTCTTTGACCATGCACTCAAGCAGTCAAAGACCAACAAGCCACTGCTCGATGTACGCAGCCCGCAGGAATTCTCAGGCGAGCGCACTCACATGCCGGATTACCCGCAAGAGGGAACGCTCCGTGGCGGCCATATTCCGAATGCACGGTCGGTTCCCTGGGCTCGCGCGGCAAACGCGGATGCAACGTTCAAATCTGCGCCGGACTTGCGCGCGATCTACGAGCGTGAACAGGGCCTTTCTGCATCAGACGACGTGATCACTTACTGCCGAATCGGCGAACGATCGGCGCACACCTGGTTCGTCCTCAAATATCTGCTGGGCTATCCGAACGTGCGCAACTACGACGGATCATGGACAGAATGGGGTAACACCGTGCGCGCGCCAATCGAGGTGGGCGCATGAGCGGCACGATACCAGCGGCCGCAAAAATCGTCTGGGCCGGCGAACACAGGTTCGATGCAAGTGCGCCCGGCACCGCATCCATCCGCATGGATGTTAGTGGAAAAACCGGAACCAGTCCGGTGACCACACTTCTCGCCGCTCTCGGAGGATGTGTCTCGGTCGATGTCGTTGATGTCCTCGCTAAGCGCAAGACGCCGGTCGAATCGCTTGAAATTGATCTGCAGGCCACACGGGTAGACGGTACCCCCAAGCGGCTCGCGAGTGCAACGCTCAATTTTGATATCAAGGGAGCAGGAATTGAACGATTGCACGCCGAGCGCGCTATTGATCTGGCTATCAACAAGTATTGCTCGGTCCGCGACTCGCTACGGGAGGACATCCCCATTGCGTGGACACTCATTCTGAACGGTGAGAAGCGCGACTCGGCGTCCGCGAAGCAAGACTGACGAAGGCAGTCCAACCGAACCTCTGCGGATCAAACTATTCCTGGTATTGCTCTGACGCGACTTGGCGTCGTTGGTACCGACAGCGGAGTCGGTAAAACTGTCGTAGCCTCGGCTATAATCGTCGCGATGCGTGACGCTGGTGCACGCGTAGCGCCCATGAAGCCGATCGGGAGAAGCGGGGCGGACGACATCAAACGCCTGCAGGCAGCCTGCCGCATACCTTACCCCGCGCAGCTTGTTCAGCCGTTCGCCTTTGAGGACGCTGCGGCACCCCTCGTCGCCGCGCGCCGCGCGCGTTCACCGATCGATACCGGCATACTTGATCGCGCGTTCGCCGAACTCTGCACACTCAGCGACGCAATCGTCGTCGAGGATTCCGGCGGGCTGCTCGTACCGATTACGGAAACCGAAAACTTCGCGACGCTGTTCGCGCGCTGGGGATTGGATCTCGTGATAGTCGCGCCGAATCGGGGAGGAACCGTGAACCAGGTTCTCACGACGATCCGGATAGCAAAGGCGCACGGCCTGAGAACGCGAGCGGTCATCCTGACCACGCTCACTCGCGAACGCGGCGGGACAGCGGAACGCACTAATCTGGCTCTCCTCAAGGAACTGCTGCTGACGGTTCCGGTGATATCGGTGCCGTACACCGCGACACCTGACGACCCGCGCACAGTTGCCTCCCTCGCGAACGAGCTATCAGCGCACCCGACGATCGCCCGGCCGGCCTAGCGACTCGTGCAAATTCGTGCCCGGCATCCGCGTTCGCCGGGCACGGATCTGGCGTAACTGCTGGATCCCGCCCTTCGGCGGGATGACGACTCCACATCGACTCAGCAATGCCCAGAACAAAAAAGCAGCAACCGGCGTGGCTGATCAAACACTCTCTGACTGTCGTCGCAATCACCCTTCTCCTGGTCTGGATTACAGGTTACATCGTTCTCGATCCGCGATCGCACCTCGGCGCATTCTGTGGGAACGCGATCGCTGACTGGAGTGGCTCCGTCGTCATCATCCTCGGCACCAAGGTGTTTTACGAGGTCGGATCCAGCGAAAGCAAGCCCGTACGTGGACACAAGCGGAATCCCATTCACGAATTCGTGCACGAGCATTCGCTTCTGCTCTTCATAATTATTACCGGGCTCGGATGGACAGCTCTGTATCTGCACATGAAGCCGGACGGCAAGTGGGGGCAGGTCGTCGGTAACATCGTCTCGGAATGGGGGCAGATGGCCGGTCTGGTATTTCTCACGAAACGCCTCGTGGAAATCGGCTCGAAGGAATAGCTCCGCGGCCTGCCGTGCGTCTGGTGACCGATTGCTGCCTTTTGCAGTCATATCAGAACCATGAACAAAGACGATTCCAGAGGCCATCTCTACTCCTCCGGCGCACGCAAGGCGATCCGCGTTTCGGCGACTGTCGGAATCTTTGCGCTCGCGTATGCAGTCGTAGCCTTCGCCATCGGATTCATTCCGATCAATCTGATGCTGCGCCGAATGATGGGGTCGGCGATCATGCTCAGCATCTGGGTGAACTCGGCGGTACAACTCGCCGAGCGCACCGCTGTCGCCGCGCTTGCGTGCTGGTTAGCCCTGCTGGTCTCCGGGCGCGGTCGCGGGCGGCTGACCGGTCGCGGGATGCTCGCGGTTGGTGCGGCGATGTCCGGCGCGCTCGCCGGCGCCCTGGATGCGGGAGCACACAAGCTGCTTGTCAGCCACCTGATCCGGGCTGCGCGCATCGCGCAATGGCGCGGTCATCTGCTGTCAGACACGATGACCTTCGTTGTTTCGGTCGCAATCACCTTGCTCTTCATCACCCGAAGCACGAGCGTCCTCAAGGTCGAGTAATTGCCCATCGAACATTTCATGGGCGAGCGCGGAATGGTTCGGGAGGCGGCCCCGTGGAGGCATGTCGTATGCAAATACGTGCATCCAGGACAACCTCAATTCGACAGGGAGGCGACATGCCAGGAGGCGACAAATCCGCTTACACGGACAAGCAGAAGCGACAGGCGGAGCATATCGAAGAGGGATACGAAGACCGCGGGGTTTCGAAAGACGAAGCCGAACGGCGCGCATGGGCAACTGAAAACGCAATAAGCCACGGTGGGAAAAAGTCCGGATCAGGTCGCGGTCGCACAGAGAACCATGGACCAGAGCGGAAGGGCGGCCACGCGTCGAGTCACGCAGAGAGTCCCACGGAACGCAGCAGAGCCGCGAGGAAGGGATGGGAGACCAGGCGCGACGAGCGCTGATCAGAGCGTTTTCTTGCTCCAGCGCTTCTCGGTTTCCGCGAGCTCAATTCTCAAGCGCGAGTAACTGTCATACCTGGCTGTGCTGACAGATCCAGCTGCAACGGCAGCGATCACGGCGCAGCCAGGTTCTGACAGGTGTGAACAGTCACCGAACCTGCAATCGTGGATAAATGGCCGAAGCTCAGGAAAGCAGTCCGGCAGATCAACCGGTTTCAGGCCCCAGACGCCCACCTCGCGCAAGCCGGGCGTGTCGGCGACATAACCGCCGCCGGGCAACGGGTGCATCACCGCGCCGACTGTCGTGTGTCTCCCCTTGTTCACCGACTCACTGATCTCACCAACTCGCAGATTGAGCCCCGGATAAAGGGCATTCATGAGCGACGATTTGCCCACCCCTGATGGACCGCTAAGGGCACTCGTCTTTCCATCGAACGCGACGTGCAGTTGATCCAGGCCGGTCAAGTTCACAACACTCGTGAAGTGCACAGGATAACCAGCTGCCTCGTAATCCGCGAAGCGTGCGCGCGTAACCTGCTCCGGTGCGAGTTCCGACTTGTTGATCACGATGCGCGATGCGAGAGAGTTCGCTTCTGCGATCACCAGAAATCGGTCCAGCATTCGCGGATGCGGCTCGGGGTTCGCGGCTGCGAATACGACGACGACCTGGTCGAGATTGGCAACTACAACTCGCTCGCCGGCGCGACCGCCAGGTTCCCGACGCGCGAGCTGCGTGGAACGTGGGTCGATCTGTGTGATCATCCAGCCATCACCGCGCTCGCCCTCGATCAGCTTCACATTGTCCCCGACCGATAGCTTCACGCCGGAGTCGCTCACCAACTTGAGTCGTCCCCTGAGTGACGCGTCACGTACCTGTCCCAGATCGTCTCTTACCTGCCACACTCCGCCGGTACCGGAAAGAACACGGCCCGAGTGCAGCGGGCCGTCAGCGGTTTCTTCCAATTTTCGGGGAACTCGCGTCACGAATCTCGCATGACGTCGTACCAGGGGCGGCTGGGCGCGTCGGCGCGCGTAATCAATTCATCGAGCGCGCGTTTCACGTCGTTGAGGAGGGTGGCGCCGAGTGACGCAAGAGCGTCCGCTTCGGACTCACCGAAGGCTATATAGTCGGTTTCGAGATGACCCGAGGCTACGGGATCCCCGATGCGCCAACGAACGAAGAGCAGGTACGCGCCGAAGCGGCCGCGCGGATCACGCACTTCATCCGCGACAAGCTCGACACTGTAGGACGAGCCGTCCTTTCCCTCGAACGCGGCAGGACGAGCGTGCACCGCACGGTATCCACCAATGGTGTTGGCGTCGCCCGCATCGTGATTGGCGGGAAGGAATCGGCCCATAGGGGTCGTGGTGGCGGCTCAGCGTCGGCCGCGCACCATCTCCTTGATAATGTTGCCGGTCATGAACGCAACGTTCGCGGGGCGCTCGGCCAGGCGTCGCATAAGATACGGATACCACTGCGTACCGAACGGAACGTAGCAACGCATGCGCCAGCCTTCCTTCACGATCTTCTCCTGAAGGTCGCGGCGCACGCCGTACAGCATCTGGAATTCGAACTGTTCCGGCTTGATGTGATTCTCGCGAGCAAATGCCTTGGCGGCCTCGATGATTACCTCATCGTGCGTGGCAACACCAGGATAATTCCCGTCGACCATCAACTCCTGCATGCACTTCACGTAATTGACATCGACGTCCTTCTTTTCAGGGAACGCGACTGCCGCCGGCTCCTTGTACGCACCCTTGCAGATACGGACACGAGCGCCGAGCGTGTTCATGTGCTCGACATCAGCCTGTGTACGGTACAGGTATGCCTGAAGTACGACACCAACGGTTCCGCGAAACTCCGGATACAACCGGTTCTCGAAGAGTTCGAGAGTCTTCTGCGTATATCCGCTGGCTTCCATGTCCAACCGGACAAAGCTTTCGTACTTGCGCGCTCGTTCGAGCACGTCGTACATGATCGAGACACACAGTTCTTCGGATACATCGAGACCCATGGCCGTGAGCTTCACGCTCACGTTCGCATCGAGCTTCTCGCGCGCGATGCGGTCCAGAATCTTGAGGTATTCCGCTCCCGCAGCACGAGCTTCTGCTTCGTTGTGAACGCTTTCTCCCAGCAAGTCGAGCGATGCTGTGATTCCGCGTCGATTCAGTTCGCGAACAGCCGGTACGGCAGTGTCGAGGGTTTCACCGGCAACGAATCGCGATGCGAATCCCTTGGCCAGGCGATTGGTTTTGACAAACTTGAATACCCGTGGCTGGTTGGACAGGTACAACAGTGCGTTACGGATCATGTTACTTGTAGAGTCGAGTTACCGGGAACGGGGCGCCCGACTTTATGTCGGAGTCGAGGAAATTCCAATCGACGAGCCCGTCATCTGACTGAGGCTCGAGTAGATATGCAGCCAGGGGACCGAAACGGCCAGTCGCAGGGACGATTACATAACCCTGCGGATCTCCACTCGGCATGTTCGACGCCGATGGTGCGCTCCACGTGCCTGTGATCCGCGTTTCCTTGTGCCCCTGGAAGGCGCGTGGTGATGTCACGACAGAATCAACCGTGAAGGTGGAAACACGACCTGTCGAGGAAGTCGGAAGGAACGGCGTGACAGTCAGACCGTGCAACCGGAGCAGCGCGATGACCTTGGGATCGTTGGGCAGTACGTACGCATCTGGCTTCTCGACGGACAACGTCGGTTCAAAGCGATCGTACACAGGCATCACCTGCGTTATGAAGCGGCCAGTGCGACGAATGCCCTTTGTCAGCCCAGCCTGCGTGCGCGTCGAATCACCCGTTCGTTGCAAAACCTCGAACGGAATCGGAGCGTTGAATGGCTTTGTTGTCAATTGCGACCGGATTGGAACTTCGGCTTCCCGAACGTTCTCGGCCGTCGATCGTATGTGCTCAATCTCGGCTGAGTGCCGCACCGTGGCAGAAAGAATCTCCTGCACGAACGCATACGTGGATGCAACGCGGCGCTTGAAAGGATCGTGGGAGTATGCTTCGCTAAGTATGGAAATCCGACCACGAATCCCGTAATAGTTGGTGCCGTATCGCGGCAGGTGTTCATACGTTCGCCAACCATTCTTCACCGTGTCGGTCAGCTCTTCGCGGCCATATCCCGAGCCAAAATTACCATAGTCAAAAACCTCGTACCCACGGTTGCGCATACGTGTGCGGATTTCCGGGAGGATGGTGTCTCTGGTGAGAGTTCCCGCAAATCCTGGCGCGTATGACGCAGGGTTCAACGACGGCGAATATGTAAGCGCAAACCCGTGCAGGCTTCCGTCTGTAGTGTGCAGATCGACGTAGACGTCCGGATCCCACTTATCGAACATTGCGAGAGCGGCGCGTGTTTCTGGCGCCTCCGCCTTGACGTAGTCGCGATTCAGATCCAGTCCCTGGCCATTCGGGCGCTGACCTACGAGCGCCGGCCCATTCTGTTCACCTCTGTTTATTGCTTCATCCTTGAACTTTTCGTTGCCGTCAGCGTTGTAGATGGGGACTGCAATCAGGACAAGCGAATCGAGCACGTCCGGCCCGCGGTGATACGTCAGATCGCGAACCAGTGCGAGCAGGGCTTCCTTCCCTTCTACTTCGCCCGCGTGGATATTGGCATTGACGTACACGATGGGTCGCCCGAGCGCACGTGCCTGCTCGGGGGTAGTGACCATTGGCCTCGACAAAATCATGTATGGTATGTCGCGACCTTCCGTCGTCTTGCCGATGACACCGAAGGCAATTGGAGCATTCCGGGAGCGAAGTCCATTCATGAACGCGATCACGTCGGCGTACGTCGATGTCTGGTTGTAGTTGGTGGCCTCTGCGCGAGTCTCCGGCATGGGGAAATTCGGACGTGATGGATCGATTCGCGCCGCGCACGCCGCGACGAGTGTGACAACGGTCGTAGCCGCGATGCCGCGCAATATACGAGTGCTCGTCTGTGTCATGACTCTGGTAATGGGTTGGTCCTACGGGTAGAAACGCGCATTCGAACGCGCCATCTGCAGGAGAATCGGTGCCGCTTCGAATCTCCCCGGAAACCTTACGTTTAGATCATCCAGTTGTTGCAGGAGCGCATCCAGGCCCAGGCTATCCATGTATCGAAATGGGCCGCCCCGGAACGGTGGGAAACCGATTCCAAATACCGCTCCCACGTCGCCGTCACGCGGCGAACGAATGATCTCGTCTTCCAGACACCTGGCCGCTTCATTCAGCATTGCAAACACAGTGCGACGCTGAATCTCATCCTCCGCGAGCTCAGTGTGCTGACGTCCAGGAGCGAAGAGCTCGTAAACCGTGCTATCTGGCCCGCCCTTCCTTCCTGCTTCATCATACACGTAGAAGCCCTTGCGGGACTTGCGGCCAAATCGCCCTGCATCGATCACGCTGCGGAGTGCCTGCGGCTGCTCGAAACGTTCGCCGTATTCCTCGAACATGATGTGCCCGACTTTGCCCGCAATGTCGAGCCCTACTTCATCGACGAGAGTTACCGGTCCGACCGGGAAGCCGAAATCGACCAGCGCCTTGTCGATCGCCTCGATCGTGACACCCTCATCGAGGAGTCGACCAGCCTCACCTATGTACGGCGTGAGGATTCGATTTACATAGAATCCCGGCGCATCGTTCACAACAATAACCGTCTTGCCAAGTTTCTTGCCGTACGAAACCGCGGTTGCGGTAACAGCATCAGACGTACGAGGCGTAACGATCACCTCGAGCAACGGCATCTTGTTGACGGGGGAAAAGAAGTGCATTCCGAGCACGCGCTCAGGTCGGCGCGAGACTTCGGCAATACGTGTTACCGGGATGGTACTCGTGTTAGTCGCGAAGATCGCTTGCGGTTTCACCACTTCCTCGACTTCACGAAGTACAGCATGCTTCACATCCAGATCTTCGAACACTGCTTCGATCACGAGATCGGCGCTTGCGAAGCCGCTGTAGTCGATGGTTCCTGTAACGAGCGACATGGTATCAGCATACTGGACGCGCGTGATCTGATGCTTCGTCAGCCGCTCCTTCACAACGCTGCTTATCGCACTCAGCCCCTTTCCAATGCGAGCCCAGTCCGAATCCTTCATGCGGACTATTGTGCCCTTCTGGATCGCAACGCCCGCGATACCCGCTCCCATAAAACCGGAACCGATGATGCCTAGTTTCTCGATCGCGATCGGCATCGCAGTGTGGCCAGGTAGCAGGCCACTGTCCTTCTTCAACGCAGTAGTCGCGAAGAACAGGAATATCAGCTGCTTCGATACATCTGTAACCGCCATCTCGCCGAACAGACGGGATTCCTCCCGCAATCCAGCCGGCATGCCTTGCGTCATCCCGGCCTCGATGGCCTGGATCGCGGCGAGAGGCGCCGGATAATTCCCGTGCGTCTTCTTTTCCGTCTCTTCGCGCGCTTTCTTGAAGACGACACGTCGGCCGATCGGATTGGAATCGAGCAGCAGACCGCTTGCACCGCTTGAGCGCGAAGTCCGCTTGAGCCTGCCTTCACCAAGCGCAAGCGCGCGAGCTATCGCGATCCGTCGAAGTATCGCTGGATGAACCATCTCATCCACGAGCCCGATCTGCAGCGCTTTCTTCGCGCGCACGTTCTTGCTCGTAAGAATCATGTCCAGCGCGGCGCGCACACCGATCAGCCGCGGGAGGCGCTGCGTACCGCCGGCGCCGGGAATGATGCCGAGTTGAACTTCGGGTAGAGCAAGAATCGTTTTGGGATCGTCGCTCGCAATTCGCCAGCGACACGCCAGTGCGGATTCGAGACCGCCCCCCATGCAGGCACCGTGAATCGCGGCGACAAACGGCACGCGTGATTTCTCAAGATTTTCGACGAGCGCCTGGCCGTCGCGACTGAGGCGCGTCGCGTCTTCCGCATCCCGTAGCTGCGCAAACTCCTCGATATCAGCGCCGGCCAGAAATGTGTCAGGCTTGCCGCTGATCAGCACCGCGCCCTTGATCGACTCGTCACGATCGATGCGATCGAACAGCTCCATCATCGACTCGCGAACCGCACGCGTGATGATGTTGACCGGTTCGTTCACAATGTCGACCGTCAGGATCGCAACACCGCCTTCCACCGCCATGGTAACAGGCGCGCCATCAGGCGTGCGGATCATCGTGCTCTCCGTGGCGAGGCCCGTCATACATCCCGCTCCAGTACCATCGCGAAACCGAGCCCGCCAGCGGCGCACACTGTCATCAATCCGTATCGAGCATCCCGACGCGCCATTTCGTTGAGCAGCGTCGTGGTGATTCGCGCTCCCGTCGCGCCGAACGGATGGCCGAGTGCGATTGATCCACCCATCACGTTGAGCCGCGCACGATCGACTTCGCCAACCGGTCGTTCGAATCCCGCGCGTCTGGCCCACTCCAGCGACTCGAATCCCTTCAGATTGCTGAGGACCTGCGCCGCGAAGGCTTCGTGCATCTCTACCAGGTCCATATCCTCCAGCGTGAGCCCAGCCCGCTCAAGTGCGACCGGGGCCGCGAGAACCGGTCCCATCAGAAGCTGCTCGCCAGGATCGATCGCAGCATATGCGTACGACCGTATGTAGCCGAGCGGAGCATAGCCCATTGAGCGCGCGCGATCTTCACTCATCATCAACACACACGCGCCACCATCCGTGAGCGGCGACGAATTACCTGCTGTCACGCTTCCGTAACGTCTGTCGAACACTGGCTTCAACGCAGCGAGCTTTTCGTACGACGTATCCTCGCGCACGCCGTTGTCGACCTGAACCACGTTGTCGTACTTCGGTGGAACGGCAACAGGCACAATCTCGGCCGGAATTCGCCCATCTGCGGTACCGGCTGCAGCCAGCCTGTGCGAACGCAGTGCGAAATGGTCCTGATCCTCGCGACTGATGCTATTCAGCTTCGCCATCTTCTCGGCGCTGTCGCCCATCGTCTCGCCGGTCGTTGCCTCGGCGATAGCGGGTGTGATCGGGACCAGATCGCGAGGGCGAATTCTGACCAGTGCACCTATCCGTCCGGTCAGCGACTTGGCGCGCGATGCAGCGACAAGGGCGTCGGCGAATCCGCGGGAGTGCAGCACGGGCACATTTGACAACGATTCCGCACCGCCGGCGATGATCACGTTGTTGTGTCCGAGCGCTATCTGGTCGGCCGCGTCGGTTATGGCCTGATTCGAAGACGCGCACGCGCGACTGACGCTGTAGGCCTGAACGGATTTGGGGAGCACCGGCATGAGAGACACCTCACGCGCGATATTCGGCGCCAATACGTTTGGAACGACCGTTCCAAAGATCAGCGCTTCGACTTCATTACCGCTCAGATTGGCTCGTTCGAGGAGCTCGGCAACGCAGAGTTTTCCGAGTTCGATTGCCGATAACCGTTTGAACAGGGTGCCGGCTCGCGTGAAGGGAGTCCTGACTCCCGCCACGATCGCAACTCGGCGCCCATTTCCAAAGCTCGGCATTGCTTGAAGTTAGGTGGATAGCGGGTGTTCTGCTACCGAGTTGCGCTGGGTTATCACGACATGCTCCGCATTCGAATCACCCTGGACTGCGCAGAACCAGCACAATTCCAGACGCGATTTCGTCAGCGACCAGCTTTGGCGTCGCTGACGCCCTTAAGCGGTTTGGATCGCCGCTTATCAAGCGAACGGCGGACTGAGCGCTCGACACCAGAAAGCGCGGAATTGACTGCAATCCTGAGCGTAGCCGATCGGCTCTCGAACACCACACTCGGCAATGCGCTCAAGACGACCTTGATGTTGCACACCTTATCGACGCCGCCCCGCGTACCGTTTATATCGCTGATTCGAACCGTGACGCGTTCTATTGCAAGAGCAAACTTGCCGAGTTTCATCCCGAGTCGTTTGCGGATATAGTCGCGATCGTCATCTGTCAGTTCGACCCCTGCGACGCGGATGTTAGCCGGAACCTGCGTGGCCGTTGTACGGCCTGCTTTTCGTTTTGCGGGACGCGGCACTTCGTCTGTGAAAGCGCCACGTTTACCGTTCTCTGAAGATCGTGCACTCGGACGTGGCAGATCACTCACTTTCGCGTGGCGAAGTGCCTCCGCCGATCGTGTAGTCGGGCGTGGAAGATCGCTCGCGCTCGCATGACGCAGTGCCTCAAACACATCCGTTGCGGTGATAATTCCCACGAGATCGGTGCCATCCATTACGGGCAGCGAGCCGATCAGGCGTGCACGCATCATTGCCGCGGCATCATCTACCGAAGCGTCAGACTCGATTGACTCTACACGGGGTGTCATCAAATCCTTCACTACGCGGTCCTTTCGAGTGCTGGCGCCGGATGCTCCGCCAAGGTCGCGTTCCGAGAGAACACCAACAACGCGCGACCCGTCGACGACCACCAGATGATGGATTCCGCGGCGCCGCATGCGTGTCCACGCCGCGCTTGCGCGATCTGATGGGGCAACGGTTACAACATCAGCACTCATGACGTCGAGAACGCGCATGTTTCGGGGCTCCAGCGACAAGGGGAAAACGGTACATCTTTCTCCTGGCTCAGCAGCGCACGTTACATGCCGCGGATGCTTGCCCGCCAACAGTACGAGGTATCAGCCTTAGGCGTCTGGCATCGCCGTATCACGCAACCCTGACTCGATTACAAAACGCGTAAGTGCTGCGGCCGACGAAGCACCGAGCTTTCGCGCAAGACTTTCGCGGTAGGTATTGACGGTTCTGATCGCAAGTCCGAGCATCGAAGCGATCTGTTTGCTTGTGAGGCCAGCTGCAACACGCACCGCAACCTGTTGCTCGCGCCTGCTGAGCGCCGTGACTGCTCGCGGCACGGGACAGAGCGCCTGTAGACCACAATCCTCGCAGCGGATGCCAAACTGTTTGCTTACTGCTGTACAAAGCTCGGTGATCCCCGCGTTGCGGGGGATATGGTGAACCGCGTTCCCCAAAACCCGGCTTGTTTCACCATCTCCGCCAATAACGAAGATGCAGCTATCGGGTAACGCCGCGTGCAGCGCGGCGGTTTTCTCGGCATCAACGTCGCGCGCAAGCGAACCGCCAACCAGGATCGCGTCGGGACGAATGCTGCGCGCGACTTTGAGTGCTTCATCCATGCATCCCGCCTCTGCGACGACGGTCAAGCTCGTAGTTGAACCGATCAAGGTCCGCAGCGCTGCACGAATCAGCGCATGCTCCTCGACGATGAGGACACCAAGCCGCCTATGCGGAGTCACGACTTCCCTTGCAGCCGGCTTGGGATCACCGCTTCGGCGATTCCCGAAGAACGTCGGTCCGGCTCTCAAGCGAGATTCCACCCTCGTGAGACTGCTCGAAAGTCGGCACGGGCAATTGGCATGGCAAGGATTGAGCAGGTCGATTGGACAGGACCCTTCCCGCGCTTTGGAACGGGCGGCCCGCTGACATTGTGCAATGTAAGCCGCATAGCCGACAAGTCCAGTCGGGATTAGAGCCGAGGGACCGGGACGTAAAAAAGGCCGCCTGTCAGGCGGCCGGAGGTCTAGTTGACCAATGAGTCGGGGTCGGAGGAGTCATCGAAGGCGAAAACCCTCCTTGCACCCTTCCACCAACTTGCCTTGGTGTTGGCCAGCGTCTCGACCTTGACTCGTTTGCCTGTCGTTGGGGCGTGGACGTATTGACCGTTCCCGATGTAGATCCCGATGTGTGAGATCCGCTTGCCGTGGCCAAAGGTAAGGAGGTCGCCGGGTTTTAGAGAGGCAATATCACGCTCAATCTTCTCACCGACCGTGGCCTGCTCACGAGCGGTCCGAGGCAACTGAGCACCGAATGCAGCCATGACATACTGCACGAGTCCACTGCAGTCGAAACCCTTCTTTGGTGATTCGGCTCCGCGCTTGTACTTCACACCAAGCTGCGCCTGCGAGAGCGATACTATGGAGTCCTGGAGTTCATGGATCGACTGGCTGAGCCTGGCGAACGGCTTGGCTACCGGTGCTGATCGGGGATGCGCGACTGGCACCCCCTGTGCACTTGCCGATACCGCAAATAGAGAGCCGACAACTAAGGCGGCGCTCGTGAAGCTGGTAATGCGGCGGATTCCGGCGGAAATTTCCATGCTCGGTCAAGCTAAGGTTCGTCACTGAGGTCAGCAATCACGAAAAGAACCCGGCAACTCGCCGCTCGCGTCATATTCGTGATGTACTGTCCTGGCGTGTGCCTTAAGGACGGCTAAGTGGCCACGGAGGTCACGGTGGTCACGGTGGTCAATCGCGACCTGTTTCCGTTGGCCGTAGCCCGTTAGATGTCGTGGATGGTCTTGACTCGAACGAGCTTCAAATGTCTGATCGAGGCCGGAAGTCGAAGAATGATCGTCTCGCCGAGTTGCCGGCCCACGAGCGCTTTTCCGATTGGCGACGACATTGAGACGTGCCCTTCCTCAAAATCGACATCTCCAAACACGAGGCTGTAAACCTCGGTCTTTCCCGTCTTCGTATCTTCGACGGTTACTTCGGAGCCGAGCCCCACGGCATCGCGGGCGATCTGGGCTACGTCGATCTGCGAGAGCTTGGAAAGCCGCATGCGGAGCTGTCCCAGCCGCGCCTGAACAAATTGCTGCCGCTCCAACGCTGCCTTGTACTCCGAATTCTCACGCAGATCGCCCAATTCGACCGCCTTACGAATCTCGTTCGGCAAAACGACGTTGAGCTCATGCTGGAGCTTTTCGACCTCCGCACCGAGCTTGATCTTGAGTTCTTCGATCATGGGGGACTCTGCAGCCATTTCCGGATTCAGCAGGTAAAATGATAAACGCCCGGCCGGGGGGTCGGGCGAACGGGTATCTCGGGAAGCTATCCGGCCGCCCCACCCTGCGCAATCGGACATCGCCGATCGGCCCGATTGTTGGATCAACTCGCCGCCGCCATATCCTTATAAGTATCTTCCTCCCCGAACAATGACCGGCTCACCTCCTCCGTCTCCAGAAAACAGCTCACTCCCGGCGCGAGGCGCGAGTGTGCCTGTCAAAGCTCGTGAGCGGGTCGTCGAACTTCTGCAGGTGCGGTTCGCGAATGGTGACCTGGACATGGACGAGTACGAGCGTCGTGTCGCAGCAAGCTATCAGGCGAAGACGCCGCAGGATCTGGATTCTATTATCGGGGATCTGGTCCAGTCGCATTCAGAATTAGCGGTCCCCGAATACGGGCGTATCACCGCGATCCTGAGCAACAACGAACAGAACGGCGTCATGCCGGTGCCGCGTCAGCTCAAGATCGTGAGCGTCTTCGGCAATGCTGAACTGGATATCAGCGCAGCAACGTTCTCACCCGGTCTCACCGAAATCGAAATCTCTGCGGTCTTCGCAAATGTCGAATTGACAGTCCCGCTCGGTGTTCGCGTCGAGAGTGGCGGCAGTACTTTTCTGGGGAATTTTGATTCCAAGGTTCCTCACATTCCTGGATTCGCAGCGGCAGACGAGCAGGTGATCCGAATCACCGGTCGCTCGGTCTTTGCATCGGTGGCGATCAGAGCGGCGCCGGGGCGACTTGCAACTGCCGCGGTGCCCGCGCCTCGTACAGACGATGCGCCGCGAAGGCTCACCTAGAACGCTCCGGCGTTGCTCACAATCAGCGGGGATCCAGATGCGTGAAAATCAGCTGCTCGTTACTGCTGCATGCCTGTGTTCGCTGGCGGTTGGCTGCACGCGGCCCGCGTCATCGGACTCGACGTCCCGCGATACCACGTCACGGCCTCTGACGGTCGCGGACAGTGCGACGGTCAGAACCGGATTGACAGTGACCGCTACTGGCTATGGCGCGCTTCGCGTCGGGATGAACGTGCGCAACGCAGCGACTGCACTCGGATCGCCGGAGCCATCGATGGTCGGTCTCGATACCGCGTGCGCGTATCCGAAATTCGACAATCAACCGTCGGGTATGCGCATCATGGTTGTGCGAGGCAATGTCGTCCGTCTCGAGATCGACTCTTCTTCGATCGCGACAGGTCTTGGAGCGCGAGTTGGCGATTCCGAGTCACGTGTAAAGGATCTGTACGGTTCGCGAGTCGTCGTACAACCACACAAGTACGACTCGACGGGGCACTACCTCATCGTGAAACCTATTCCTCCGACCAACGCTGGATTCGAGCTCGTCTTCGAAACCGATAGTGGCCGCGTCACCAAGTACCGCGCTGGGCGACTGCCCGAAGTCGAGTGGGTCGAGGGATGTTCGTAAAGGAAGTAGTCCGGTGGCTGGCAGCAGCCGCACTCGTTACGCCGTTTGGTCCCGCCAACCTGAGCGCGCAGAACCGGCAACTCGTGATCAGCGTGAACAGAAACGCATCAATCGGGTCCTTTGACCCGCTGGACGCGCTGGGATCCACGATTGACGGCCACGTGGCCGGATCTACAAGCAGGATTCTCACGCGCGCAAACGTTGCGGCAATGAAGTCGGCGAATTTCCACCAGATTTCGTACCGCCTGCGTACGGAGTTGGGGATGGAGGCATGGCACTGGAATCCGCGTGGCCGCTGGAGCGATGCAGCACATCAGCGCGGCTACTGGACGTCGGATTTCGTGTCATCGACCCCTATTCGTGTTTCGTATGGATACAAATTGCCGCGACGCGGAAACACGATCGATCAGGGGAACGGAGACGGATTCTCGCGCCTCACAGACGGTGACACCGCATCGTACTGGAAGAGCAATCCATATCTCGACGCCCGATACACTCACGAGAGCGCGACCAGCCACCCACAGTGGGTAGTTGCAGACATGGACAGTATTGTCAATGTGAATGCGATCGACATTCGCTGGGGAGAACCTTTCGCAACGAAGTACCACGTACAGTACTGGCCCGCGAATGAGGACGAACAACCTCAGGGTCCTGACGATGATCAGACCGGAGCAGCATGGGTGAACTTCCCATCCGGCGTCGTCAACTCCGGCGCGGCGGCGGGCGGGGGAAATACGATGCTTCAGCTTGCTGCAACGTCGATTCGCACTCGCTGGATCCGGATTCTGCTGGTCGCGAGTTCACACAGCGCGATTCGCGGGTCGAGTGATCCACGCGATTCACTCGGATTTGCGATCCGTGAGTTGTCGATTGGCCGAATGGTCAATGAATCGTTCCGCGACGTATCGCGACACTCTGCCAGCGCCAATCGTCAGACACGAACATACGCATCGAGCACGGATCCGTGGCATCGCGCGACAGACCGTGACGACGATACCGAACAACCCGGCATCGATGCGATGTTCGAGAGTGGAATCACACGCGGCTTGCCGATGCTGACACCTGTCGGAGTGCTGTACGACACGCCTGCCAACGCTGCCGCTCTGTTGCGCTACATCCGTAATCGCAAGTATGCGGTTCCGAGACTTGAACTGGGCGAAGAACCCGATGGCCAGTTCGTCTCGCCAGCCGACTTCGCTGCGCTGTACGTGCAGGCGGCAGATTCGCTCCGCGCCGTGGATCCGACCATTACGCTTGGTGGGCCATCGCTTCAGGATGGTCAAACCAAGACGATGATGACATGGAAAGAGGCCAGCACAGACGAACGATCGTGGTTCGGTCATTTTCTCGATGCGCTGACGGCGCTCCGGCGCTCCAGCGACCTGGAGTTCGTATCGTTTGAATTCTACCCGTACGACAGAGCTTGCACGCCTACAGCTCCGCAGCTCGCGAAGGTAACGCCGCAGATCGACGATATTGTCGCACAATTCAGGAGCGACGGAGTTCCCGCAACTGTGCCCCTTCTGATGACTGAATATGGCTACTCGGCGTTTTCAACCGAATCGGAAATGAATCGCGCGGGTGCAATTCTGAATACTCTTGCGGTTGCTGAATTTCTTGCACATGGCGGCAGCGAAACCTTCTTCTACGGAACGGAGCCGAGCAACCTCGACCGAAACCGGAAATGTGAAAGCTGGGGCGACAACACTCTGTTCGTCGCCGACGATGATCGTCGCATCATCGCGCCCAATTCAACGTATCAGGCTGGTCGGATGTTGACCACTCTGTGGGCGGACTCGAGCGGCGGAAAGCAATCGATTCTGGCTACAACCGTGAAAGCATCATCGTCGAGCACCGTACCGGTGCATGCGTACGCGGTTCGCCGGCCGGATAATCGAGTCGCTGTACTCATTGTGAATCGCGATCCCACGCATGACTGGACGGTGGAGCTACGCGGCCTCGGCGATTCAACTGCAACACTGGACGTGTGGCAATTGTCGAGCACGGAGTATGACTGGCACCCAAATGGCGAACATGGATTCGCGAAACCGAACAGGGCTGCTCGGAGGTCAACTCTTCCTCCGAACGCCCCGCTCGTGTTGAAGCCCTATTCTATTGTTGTGGTGAGAGAACGCTGGAAAGCAGCAGCAAAACAATCTGCGGCTACTCCATCTCGAATTCGCGGTCGAACGCAACGTCAAATGTGAACGTCTTGGCGCGACTGCGCGTCTCCATAGCATCGGCGATACGCTCCAGGCGGGCGGGAATCGACATGATCTTTTCCTGAGCCTTCTTACCCATCTCGTTCAACCCTTCAACGGCATCGATCGCCCAGTAGCGGATCTGCTCCTCAACGATCTTGAGATAATCGCGAGGGCTGTAGATTCCCGCGCGACGAATGACGTCCGCCATCTCGCGGAAATGCGGCATGTTGACACCAGGCATATCGATCGACGGCATGATCGCAGCCGCTGATTCAAGAGCCCGATTCGGATCGCGCGCCAGCACTTCGCTGAATACGTTGCGATAGAACACGTAGTGACGAGCCTCTTCCTTGGCGACGTTTGCGAGGACGCTGCCGATCAGGTGCTCATGTTTGCCGGCCAGCTTTCCGGTGTTGGCATGGCTCACCTGCGTCGCGCGTTCCTGCAGTGTGGTGTACACGAAGACGCGATATGGATCCTTATCCCAGGACGGTTCGAAGCCGGCTTTGAGATACTCGAACTGCATCTTCTCGACGACCGGGTTGTTCAGAACGAGACTATCGCGCGAGTAATCGTGGAGTACGGCACCGTGACGATCTTCCTCGGCCGTCCACATGTTGGTCCACTTGGACCAGAACGTGTCACCGCCGAGATAGACGGCCAGCAATCTGTGGAAATGCGGCAGACCTTCTTCAGTGAGGAGATTCAGGGCGAGCGCGACGCGCGCAGGTGTTTCGATCCCCTCGGCGCGGCGACGAAGATCCTTGATGTGCTTGTCCGCGTCAGTATCCGGTGGAGCGTCGAGCAATTCGCTCGGGAACCACAGGATCCGCTTCGCTTCGTGCGAAATCATCAGCTCGTGGACTACGTCCTCGAGATCGGCCAGGACTTCGACCTTCGCCAGCGTTTCCGCCTCGGGCATGTTCATAGGGCCGCTGTAGTCATGTCTCAAGTTACCCCAAAGATCTTCTGATGCCAATTTGCCACTTTGGCTATACCGGTCTTGCAATCAGGAGGCCCGGCTGGTCGCTTCGCGCCAAATTCCGCGATCCGCTAACTTTCCGGATTGACTCAAAAACGGACTCCGCGTGTCATTTAGCAGTTTCAAGCTCGATCCAAACCTACTGAAGGGGCTGAAAGAACTGGGTTTTGTTCGCCCTACCCCGATCCAACTCGACTCGATACCGCCAGCAATGGAAGGACGCGATGTCCTTGCCTGCGCCGCCACTGGCAGCGGCAAGACAGCGGCCTTCCTGCTGCCGATCCTTCACAAGCTGATTCCGAAGCCTCGCGGGACGACCCGCGCCCTCATCGTAACTCCGACCCGAGAGCTGGCGGCTCAGATCGCAGAACATCTGAATGAGATCGCCGTGCACACGCCGATAACGAGCGCCGCGATCTTTGGCGGGGTCGGCATGTCTCCGCAGGAACACGCATTCAGGACTGGAGTGGACGTGCTGGTCGCGACGCCGGGCCGCCTGCTCGACCATCTTCGACACCCATACGCCAAGCTCGATAAGCTGGAATTCCTCGTGCTCGACGAGGCCGATCGAATGCTTGACATGGGGTTCCTGCCGGAAATCAGAAAATTGCTGCGGTTTCTTCCGGCCAAACGCCAGACGCTGTTTTTCAGCGCCACGATGCCGGGGCCGATTGCGACGTTGACACGTGAAATGCTCACGAATCCAGCGACGATTCGTGTCGAGCGCAATGCCGCGCCTCCCACCGCGATCACTCAGGCGGTCTATCCCGTATCTCAGGAATTGAAGGCTCCCCTGTTTCTAAACCTGCTCGAGCACGGTCACATGAATCAGGCGCTGGTATTCACCCGTACAAAGCACCGAGCGAACCGGCTGGCGGATTATCTCGTCCGGAACGGCGTCAAGGCTGACCGTATCCATGGCAACAGATCGCAGACGCAGCGGACGGCAGCGCTGGCTGGTTTCAAGTCTGGCGCGTTCAAGGTTCTCGTTGCTACCGACATAGCTGCGCGTGGCATAGACGTTGAAGAACTTGGTCATGTTGTGAATTTTGACGTGCCGCTCGTACCGGAGGATTACATCCACCGCGTTGGTCGGACGGGACGTGCAGATGCAACGGGGGATGCCTTCACTTTCGTTGCGCCGGACGAAGAGGGCGACCTTCGTAACATCGAGAAGGCCGTTGGCAAACGGCTGCCGCGTGTGACTGTACCGGATTTCGATTACAACGCGCGGCCGGATCAGAAGCTGGAAGTACCGCGTGGTGAGCGAATTGCAGCGATCCGTGCTAAGAAGGCGGAAGATCGGGCACGGGCGGCTGCCAAGGTCCAGCGTCGGGGCAATCAGGGCGCAACCGCCGGTTCGGCGCGTCCTGGCAGGCCGGCGCGACCCGCCAAGCCGAGTCGACCAAGCGTGCCGGGCGTGCCGGGAACCAATAATCCGAAGGCAGGTGGCCAGCCCAAGCGGCCCGGTGGAAACAGGGGGCGCGCGCGATAGTTTCTGCGCGAGTCACGGGACGGACTGAATCGAAAAATCTGGAGATTTCCCTTGATGAAAATTCAGCAAACAACGACTGCGGCGATAATTCTTGGACTCGGAATCGCGATCGGCGGGATAATGATTGGCCGCGGATTCCAACTCGGTCGCTCAGCCGACCGATACGTGACCGTCAAGGGAGTTGCCGAACGTGACGTGACCGCCGACCTCGCCATCTGGCCTCTGCGAGTTGTGGCGGCCGATAACGACCTTCCAACAGCACACGCGAAACTGCAGTCCAGTGTGCAGAAGATCATGCAGTTTCTGGCCGCTCAGCACGTGGATACCTCGCTCGCCACGCTTACCAATTTTGAAGTTTCTGATGCATTCACTAACCAGTACGGCGGCGCAGATCGAGCAGTAAATCGCTATGTGATCCACCAGACCGTTGTAATTCGCTCAAGCAATCCGGCGCAGGTACTGGCCGCGAGCCAACGCGTCGCAGAGCTCGTCAATTCGGGTGTGGTCCTGTCATCCGGCGGAGAATACGGTGGGGGAGGCCCGAACTTTGTTTTCACAGGGCTCAACAAACTGAAGCCAGCAATGATCGCCGACGCGACTGCGAGAGCGCGGGAAGCCGCTGAGCAGTTTGCGCGCGATTCCAAGAGTGCTATCGGCGGAATCATGACGGCGAACCAGGGAATTTTCGAAATCCTCCCGCGCGATCAGGCGCAGGGCATCACTCAGGAAAGCCAGGTGGAGAAGACTGTCCGAGTCGTCTCCACTGTGAACTATTACCTCAAGGACTAGCCAGAGATGTCCCGGGCATTCGTCAATGAGGATGCAGGCGGTTCTGTTCCGCGAAGAGATTACGCCCTGCCACCACGAGACGACCCAGGTTTTGATGCCGCGGCGGCTGAGGCACTGCTGGAAGCGGCGCGAGCCGGCGAAACGGCGAGCGCCGAAGTAGCTACTGGATATTATTGGGGCGAGCGTAAATTGCATGACCACGTACTCCGATTACGCGATGGCGCGATCGCAGCGAATGATGACCGTTTGGCACAACTCGCCGATCGCTTTCTGCGGTAAAAACTCTCACTGGATATTCTGTCATGTCTTCAAGTGCCGCTTTGCGCGTTGAAACCGCCGAATACGCGCCGTACTACGGCACGTACATCGGGCCAATTGCGGATCAGGACATCACTACGCTGCTCACCTCTCAGGCACACGCGCTGGATTCACTGGGCTCACTCGATGACGCGGCGACGGTGCATCGTTACGCACCGGACAAGTGGAGCGTGAAGGAAGTGGTCGGGCACATGGTGGACGCTGAGCGAGTGTTCGCGTATCGCATGCTGCGAATCGCGCGGGCCGACACAACCCCACTCGCTGGCTTCGATCAGGAACCGTATGTCGAGACCGCACATTTCAACAGCATCCCGATTTCGAAACTTGTCGGCTCATTTCGTGCGACACGTGCTTCGACGCTTGCATTGATGGGAGAGCTGGATGACGACGCGTGGCCGCGAATGGGAGTCGCAAGTGGATTTCCGGTCAGCGCCAGAGCGCTCGCTTACATAATTGCTGGGCATGCGACGCATCACATCAAAATCCTCCGCGAAAAGTACGGAGTCAGCGTCTGACGAGATACCCCGCGTTCAAGGGTGCTTTCGATTTCGCAACTGACACAACCTACGTAAACCGATGACCCTTCCCGCAGTTCTGGATTTTGTGGGTGTGGCAGTCTTTGCCGTCAGCGGCGCGCTCGCTGCCGGACGCAAGCATCTGGATCTGCTTGGAGTGATCGTACTTGCTCTGGCAACGGCGATCGGGGGCGGTACGATTCGCGATGTCCTGCTCGCGCGCCAACCAATCTTCTGGCTCGCCGACGGCTGGTACATCGTGGTGATCACCGCGTCCGCGCTGCTGACGGTCGCCTACACTCGGTGGCGTCGTCCGCCGCACTCGGCGCTTCTTGTGGCCGATGCGTTGGGCCTCGCGCTATTCAGTATTACCGGCGCGCAGATCGCAGAGCGTTCCGGGCTGCCGGCGGTGAGTGGAATCGTGCTTGGTACCATTACCGGCTCTGCAGGCGGATTGGTTCGCGACGTGTTGAGTGCCGAAATTCCGCTGGTGCTACGACGCGGGAGCCTCTACGCGACCGCTGCGATCGCTGGTACGGCGACATACTTCGTGCTGGAGCGATTAGGCGCGCTACGACCCATTCCGTCGGTGATCGGCATGTTGGTTATTGTCGGACTACGTCTAGCGGCGATCCTCTGGGGGCTGCAGCTTCCAGTATTCAAGCTCGATTCGCCGCCGGGTGAGGGGTAACGAGCCGCGAACGAACTTATCCGGGGGAGCCGATGTCCATATCTGCAACCGTACTGCCAGAGTTCGACCGGGAGATGGCTACGACCCGCACCATGCTGGAGCGCGTTCCTGGTGCGCGCGCAGAGTGGACACCGCATGTGAAGTCGTGGAACATGGGGCAACTGGCGTCGCACATCGGAAATCTTCCGCGACTCGGCTTGATCGCGATGGAAACGGATGAACTCGACGTGAGCCCGCTGAACGGGAGCAACGGCGCCAGCACGCCGGCATTCGAGACAACGGAAAACCTCATCCGCACGTTTGATGAGAACGTGCAAAGGGCACGGGCTGCGATCGAAGCCGCGTCCGACTCGGACATGATGGAGCCGTGGTCGTTGCGGCGCTCGGGAAAGACCATCTGGACTCTTCCGCGCGCGGCCGTTCTCAGGTCTTTCATTTTGAGTCATATGATCCATCATCGTGGTCAGTTGAGCGTGTATTTGCGACTTAATGACGTACCATTGCCGCCCGTTTATGGCCCGTCTGCCGATACTAAAGTTTGAAGCCGCGCCGCGCGTGACCTGGAGCGGGCACTCACCGTCTATTGCCGGGCCAACGTTGGCCCTCGGGAAGGGCGGACCTTTGCATGGAGCGGGCTATGCGCGCAAACCAGATTGACAATCGGGGGCGGTGGATCATCATCGGAGGCACCATGGGTGCGACGATCGGGGCTGGGGTACACGAGCTGCCGATTGGTGTTGCCCTCGGTGTCGCGGTCGGAATGATCATCGGACACTACATGAACTTGCTCACGCTGAACCGACGCTAACGCACAAGATTTTCGACGCAAGCACGCAGCAATAATGCGTAAGGACGCGCATCCGGCCAGGCCGGATGCGCGTTTCTTTTTTGCGACTTGCGACAGAGGTCGCTCGAAGACCGTGGCTGGACAGCCGCAGTGCAGACGGCGAAGTTAAGGAACGATGCTGAGTGACCTGTTTGACCGCTGGCGTATCTCGGCGATGCGCACTCTGCAGGGCTGGGCTACCGAAAACCGTGTGCTACGCGGTATTCCTGTCACGCTCATCAACACGCGTACGGACATAGACTCCGAGACAGTGTTCCGGCGACTGGATACCGCTCTCGGATTGATTCAGCAATACCAGCCCCCGACATTCGCGCAGATCTCACAGGATTTCTCGAGCATTCGTGTAGTTCGATATCCATGCAGGGCTGCATTCTATCCCGATTCCCGAATGTGTCTGGTCGAGCTCACATTCACAGTGAATCCCGAATTCAGTGAAGCACAGATCGCGTCGTCCATCGTACACGAGGGAATGCACGCGCGAGTGCACGCGCTGGGTCAGTCAGATCCTGCTGAGCGTCCCGATGAGGAAAGGATGTGCCGACAGGCCGAGCTTGAGTTCGGCAGAGCGGTGCCCGGTGGCGAAGCGATCGTCAGCCGGGCGCTTGAGTCACTCGCGCTGGACGACAACGACGTGGCCCCTGTCATCGACTGGAATCAGGCACAGCAGGCCATCGCCGAAGCTGATTCGCGAGCCTTACCGCGGAGCGACAATTCCGGCACTCCGCCCGCAAACGCGTGATTACCTGCCGCACGATCGCTGCGGTTCTGCGCGTGCAACCGCCCCACGAGTTGCCGTTGGACGAAATGGACCAAACGACCGTCTAACGGCGTACGTATAAACAATGACTGAATGTCATTTAATTTGTATGCAGTACTTCGGGATCCTGCGCACCCTTCCACCAGCATCCAGCCATGAGCCATTCGTCTCGGCGCCCCAACCTCAGCGCGGGACTTCTGATGTTTCGCCGCGGTGGCGACTCGGGTGAGCTGGAATTCTTTCTGGCTCACCCCGGTGGGCCATTCTGGGCGAAACGGGAAGATGGCGCATGGACGATCCCCAAAGGTGGGGTCGAAGCTGGAGAGGAGATTCTCGCAACAGCCCTACGCGAGTTCAAGGAAGAAACAGGTATCTCTCCAAGCGGGCCTTATGTCAGCCTCGGAAGTATTCGTCAGCGCGCGGGGAAGGTTGTGCACGCGTGGGCATGGGAAGGTGATGCCGATCCCGCCAGCATCGTCAGTAACACGATGACTACCGAATGGCCAAGGGGTTCCGGTCGCCAGATCACCTTCCCCGAAGTTGACCGTTGCGCGTGGTTCACCGCGGCGCGCGCGCGCGGGAAGATCAACGCTGCCCAGGGCGAGTTGCTGACTCGACTGGGAGCAATACTGGACAGCGGCTCGGCCAGCTAACGGACGTTTTTGCCCGTCAGCTGCCGATCGCTGTTTTTGCGCGTAGCGCTGCGAGCGCGAGCACACTCCACGCTGCAATAAACGCCAATCCGCCGAGCGGCGCGACCGCACCAAGCCATGTAATACCGGTCACTGCGAGCAGATAGAGGCTGCCGCAAAACAGTACGATTCCCCCCAGCATCAGGAAGCCCGATAGCTGTACGGCGGCATCGTTGTGTATCTGAGCGGCGAGAAGCCCGACGATCAGCATCCCTATCGCATGATAAAAGTGATAGTGTGATCCGATCTGATACACGTTCAGCATCTCGGGCGACAGTCGCGCCTTGAGCATGTGTGCGCCGAACGCGCCGAGTATCACTGCAAGCGCTGCGTTCACGCTACCGAGCATTACGAAGAGCCGCGCGACGGGTTGCATGGCTTACTGTCCCAGAATCATTGCGAACATCAACGGCGCGACGATTGATGCGTCGCTCTCGACGATGTACTTCGGCGTGTCGATACCGAGTTTGCCCCATGTGATCTTTTCATTGGGGACAGCACCGGAGTACGATCCATAGCTTGTCGTCGAATCACTGATCTGACAGAAGTAACCCCACAATGGGACTTCGGGCCGCTGAAGATCCTGATGCAGCATCGGGACGACGCAGATCGGGAAGTCGCCCGCGATACCACCGCCGATCTGGAAGAATCCGAGCGATTTATCCTTCGTGAATTTCGTATAGAAATCGGCGAGTTCGATCATGTACTCGATGCCGGTACGAACCGTGTGAACATTCCTGACATCGCCGGTGATGACGTGTCCGGAATACATGTTACCGAGTGTCGAATCTTCCCAACCGGGCACGAACATCGGAATGTTCTTCTCCATTGCGGCGAGCATCCAGGAGTTCTTTGGATCGATCTGGTAGTCGGCTTTCAGCTTGCCGCTTCGAAGGATCTTGTACATGAACTCGTGCGGAAAGAACCGTTCCTTCTTCTGGTCAGCCGCAACCCATTCCTCAAGTACCGCGCTCTCGATGCGGCGCATGGCTTCCATTTCGGGAATGCACGTGTCGGTAACGCGGTTCATGTGGCGACTCAGCAGGGCATGTTCATCGGCAGGCGTGAGGTCGCGGTAGTGCGGGACGCGTTCATAGAAATCGTGTGCGACAAGATTGAAGATGTCCTCCTCAAGATTTGCACCCGTGCAGCTTATGGCGTGGACCTTATCCTGCCGGATCATTTCCGCGAACGAGCGGCCAAGTTCCGCCGTGCTCATGGCGCCAGCCATGGTAACGAGCATCTTGCCACCAGCATCGAGATGTGCGCGATACGCGTCGGCGGCATCGACAAGCGCCGCGGCGTTGAAATGGCGAAAATGTTCGCGCACGAACGCGGTGATCGGTCCGCTGGAGGATTTATCTGTCATCTGAGTCACGTTGGTTGGAATTCTGAATTAACGCCGTACTGCAACTGATACAACCGGAATGGCGACACCGCTCATCTCTTGCGACCACGCACGGCGATGGCACGTTTTTCAACTGTCCGCATTTCTGCGGGGTACGATTGTGCGATCGTCGCGACGACTTCGCGCGGATCGTCGGTCATGATGAGCAGATCCAGATCACCGGGCGAGATCTTCCGCTCCACAAGGACCCTTGACTGCAACCACCGCACCAGACCAGCCCAGTATGCGCGCCCAAACAGGATCACAGGGAATTGATAGATCTTTCCCGTCTGGATCAGCGTGATTGCCTCGAACATCTCATCGAGAGTGCCGAAACCGCCCGGAAAGATGACGAATGCGTTCGAATACTTCACGAACATCGTCTTCCGAACAAAGAAATAGCGAAAGTTGACCAGCGTATCGACGTACGGATTTGCCCCCTGCTCGAACGGAAGCTCGATGTTGCAACCGACGGAGCGACCGCCGCCGCGTTTCGCTCCCCGGTTTGCGGCTTCCATTACACCGGGCCCTGCTCCGGTGACCACAGTGAACCCGGCCTCGGCGAGAAGGCGGCCAGTTTCCTCGGCTGCCTGGTACATCGGATCATCTGGCGAGGTTCGTGCAGAACCGAATATCGAAACCCCACGACGTACCGACGCGAGCGCGTCCATGCCTTCGACAAATTCGGCGGTGATACGCATTACACGCCATGGATCCGTGGTCGTGTAGCCAGCGTCTGACGATTTGGGCGCCTGGAGTAACTTCTCGTCCTCGGTTACACTGTTCCCGAGCATGTCGCTGGGAGTGTCGCGCAGGGACTCATCGACCTTCCGGGTCGCTCCGGGACGTCGCTGCGGCGTCGATTCGGAGGGCGGCGTTCGACCGGCCATGCGGTGACCAGCTTCGTTGCGCTCCCGGGTTCCAGCGAGTGCCGCATCGCTGGCCAGTTTCAGTACTTGCGGATTGACGCGTTTTCCCGATGCCGTGCGTGGAGCCTTGGTCGCTCCAGAAAGACTGGCTTTGGACTCGATCGGCGTATTCGGCGTTGGTTTGGGCTGCGCTGTCTTTTTCGTAGATTGCTTGGCTATCGTTTTTGCCATACTCGAATCTAGTGAACCGTCCCTCGTCCGTAATTATCGTCCTCGCCGATGGTGTGCGACCGGATACGCTCGCGACGGCCATGACGGCGGGCGAGCTTCCAGCGTTGGCCCGCTTAAGTGCGGAAGGTGGCTTTCACACCGTCACGACGGCGTTTCCGTCCGTCACCGGCCCGGCGTACTCGCCTTTTTTGATGGGTCGCCACCCGGGTTCCGTCGGCCTGCCGGGCTTACGCTGGTACGATCGCGCGCACGTCGCGTGTGGCTGGCCAAGCTACTCGCGCAGCTACATCGGTTATCAGTGCCTGCGCCTCGACAGCGATCTTGCCGCCGACTCCGAAACCATTTTTGAACTGGAGCCCTCGAGCATCGGGGCGCTCAGTGTGATCCGTCGTGGACTGCCTCCGAGGCGGCAGGTCGGCAGCGGCGCTGCGTTCGTCGCAAAAACCGCTATCACACATTTTCGCGGCAGGGTAAGCGGATGGCTCGCAATGGACGCCATGATCGGCGAGCATTTCGTTACAAGAGTTGCCGACGAGAACCCAGCATTCGCCTTTCTCGCACTTACCGGTATCGACAAGGCGTCCCATGCCTTCGGTCACAATTCCGGGTTAGTGTACGACGCCATGCGCGTGGTGGATCAGACGTGCGCCGCGCTGCGTGACAACGCTGAGCGGAATGGCACATGGGATTCGACGCATCTCTGGGTTGTCAGTGATCACGGTCACTCGCCAGTATCCAGACACGAAGATCTCGCAGGTTTTGTTGGATCGCTTGGACTCAGAACTATCGCGCATCCGTGGATTGTACGGCCCAGGGCGCAAGTCGCGGTCGCTGTCAGTGGCAACGCGATGGCTCATATCTACACCGGCCTTGAGAATCGAGAGCGCGCGTTCTGGCCAGAACTGGCAGCGCGATGGAACGGATTCGCAGCAGATATTCTGGCGCGCGACTCTGTCGATCTCATGTTGCTTCCTCATTCGGACACTGCCTGTGCGGTGCAGACCCGCGACCACGGCAGCGGCATCGTCTCATGGACGGATTCAGGCTATTCATACCGCCCGATGAGCGGCGATCCGCTCGGGATCGGAGATCTTGACAACCTCACCGAGATCGAGGCGTTCGATGCGACGATCCACAGTTGCTATCCGGACGCACTTGTTCAGATCGCACGACTGTCGGCCTGCTCGCGGAGCGGTGATATGATCCTGTCTGCGGCGCCGGGTTGGGACTTTCGCGCTCGCTACGAACCCATCCCGCACGTGTCGTCGCATGGCGCGCTGCATCGTGACCACATGCTTGTGCCGCTGATCACCAATCGACCAGTATGCGGAACGCCGCGTCGTACGGTCGACGTGATGACATCAGCATGTGCTGTGTTGGGACTGAACGCGACAACAACCGAAGGCACTTCGTTTATCTAGCCTGGCTGGCCCGCGCCTCAATTTGAGTGTAAACCGCCCGTGCACGCGTTATTTCTGCGTGAAATGCGTCCCGCTCTGCTGGTGAGCGCCACGGCGAATGTTCGACGCGCGTCCAGAGCGCATCTACGGCTTCGCCGAGGAAGCGCGCATCTTCCGCGGACGCAAATGGGCGGCCGCCACGCACGACGTATACCGGGCTGCTCTGCGCGAACGCGTAGCTATCGGTGACATACCGCGACGATGGACCAATCACTCTTGCGGCGACCCATCCTCCCTCCGGAATGGCCACAGGACTATTGAACGTCATTTTGAGAGACTCTGACTTCGATTTGGCGATCACGCTATCGACAACCTTGCCGTTGACGATGATGTCCAGGCGCGACATGGGGGCAATCGATACGGCCTCCGCGTGTACGGCCAGCGTGCGTGGTGCGTTCGACGCAACCCTGATTTCGTCACCGGGTTCATGTCCGGCAACATCCAGGAAGACCAGTGGCCCGGTAGACCCGAACGTGTGGCCAGCCTTGATCCCTGCGAACCAATTTGCGAGCGTGAGCTTTCCGCGGATGTGCACGTAGGTTCGATCCGCACCGGGCGGGGGATCCCGCCATACGTCGGAAAAGTTATCCGTCCCGGCTGTGGCTGGGAGACGGAAGCCGCAATTCAACAGTCGGTAATACATCTCGGTGGACGAGTATTCGTCCGACCAGACCGCCCCAATGTCGTAGTAGTCGCCCTTCCCAAGCGCAGCGTCAACAGGTATAAGAGTACTGGCGGCGAGTGCAGGTGTCGTGACAGGCGAGTAGTACGGATGTGGGAAACCTGCAATTCCCCCCTGCACGTGCGCGGAATCGATGTACCACGAATCGGGAGTGGGTTGCGCATACGCAGTCCCGCGAACTCCGGCCGTAAATGGAAGAATGAAACGACTTATGCCGAGCAGCGAGATGTGACCAAGCGAACCGCGGAACTCCTCACCGTATTGAAGGATGTATTGCGGCGTCGAAAGCGGGCTTGGTTTCCCGGTGAGATCGTTCCAACGACCCATCAGTCGAGTTCCATCCATATGAATCAGCGCGTTGGTGACGTGAATGTCTTCCGCGCGAAGTTCGTCAAAGAACGTCTGATGCGTCAGGCCAAACCGTCCCTGATGCAGATCATGTATGTGTGTGTCGCCCGAGTACCATCCGCGCGCTGGCAGATCGATCATGCGGGCCAGTTTCATCGTGACGCTGCGTGAGCCTCCTGCTGGCACATCTACAGAAGTCGACTCGGGCTGATATTCGTAACCCTTGATCGCCTCGATTACTGTATGACCACCGGGAACTTCGACATCAAATGCGCCTGTTGTGTGAAAGTACTGGATGCCGGTAGCCGCAATTTCGCGATGGAACCCGTTTGCTGGTGCGTAGCCGCGTCCATCGGCAGCCGTCACGTAGATGCGTGCAGCTACTGGCTGCCCGTCAGGACCGAGCACCTTGACGCGTACGGTTCCTGTCGGGCGCACTGGCCTTTGACCGATGATTGTAACGGCGCGCCACGAGGACAGTGGCCCGCCGCCCATGTCGGCCGCATAAAGGACACTGGCACCCGCGCGATTGGAAACGAAGGCAAACTGCTTTCCGTCCGGGCTTGGCGTCGGCGAGTACTCATCGCGTTCATCCGCTGTCAGCCGCACGGAATTTCCACCGCCGGCCGAAACGATCATGACGTCGTTGCTTCCAGCGTTATCTGAAACGTAGAGCAACGCGGTGCCGTCGGTCGTCCATTGGGGCTTCATCCGATATTCGCTCTCTTCATACTGCACGAGGCGCGGTTCACCACCAGTTATCGGCCGAACCCAGATTCCGCCACTACCAAGATGGCCAGCGACGCGAGCGACGTACGCGAGCTCGGTTCCGTCCGGCGAGATGGCTGGCTGAATACCTTCAGTTACCAACTCATCTGATTTTCCTGCAATATCATGACGGAAGATGTGAAAGTTCTCACTGCGCGCCGCACCGCGCGCGCTCACGAAATAGATGCTGGCGCCGTCGTGACTCCACGCTGGTTCTACGTCAACCGCAGGGTCAGTTGTGATGCGCTCGACCTTGCCGCCGGCGGCGCTCACAACGCCTATGTCGAGGTTTGCATCACCCGTGTCCATTGAGAGAGCGATTTGCTTACTGTCTGGACTCCAGGCTGGCTCGAAGTAATAGCCGGGTCCAGATGTGAGCGCGATCGCCTCGCCGCCAGCGGCAGGAATCTTCCATATGTCGCCGCGCATGGAGAATGCGATCCACTTGCCGTCCGGACTCCACGCAGGGGCAAGTGGACCTGTGGACACGGCGGGGAGCATGTGACGCTCTATGCGATCGGAATGACCGTAGCGGCTCGGGTCCGAATGGCCGGGGCCGGCGACAACGGCTTTGACGGCGACCGCCGCAATGAGCGACACGCCAACGGTTATACCTATGTTGAGCCGGACGCGGTTATACATCGTGGTTTGTCTCCAAAGCACCAACCGGGTAGCGCCTGCAAGACGTACCCGGTTGGCGGAAAATCAAATTGCAGCTTTTACGGCTTGTCCCACCAGACCCGACTTGACAACAGTGCACCGCCTTGAGCTGTTATCGCTGCCTGCAGCGCGGCGTTATTGAATGACTGCTCAGACACGGGGTAAGTGAGTCTGCGTGCGACAATCTGCGGGTTCGTGATTGCTGCGGGGCCCGGCTGCAGATTGGGAACACCGGTTCGGCGCCAGGAGCTATAAGCCTCTGTACCTTCAGAGAAGAGAGCGATCCAGCGCTGCAGCGCAATCTGCTGAAGGCCCGTCGCCGGCGAGTACGCAACCCGCGGCGACGCCACGTACGCGGCAGTCACATTGTCAGCAATTCCATTGTACTGCATCGACGCCTGAATGGCGGCATTGTACAGTGCCGCTGCATCGCCCGGCGCCCAGCCACGCGCGGCGGCTTCGGCTTCGTCGAACAGCACTTCGGAATAAGCCATCAGAATCGACGGCGTCGTCTTGCCGCGATATGCTATACCGACGCGGGACGTATTGGTGATACCGATTGCAATCGCAGCATCGTCCTGCAAACCGTTCGGGGCGCCGACATACAACGCCTTATTCGGGCTCGAGATGATTGGATCGGCGTACACAGCGAGGCGCGGATCGAACACAGTGTCGGCGGGCGTCGGTCCTATCGAGATATAAAGACTCTTGAGTGTATTCACCAGCGTCTGGCTCATGTGCTGGTCATCGCGAGTCACGAAGTTGTTGTAGATGGGGCTGTTGTTCGTTCCGTCACCAGGCCAGCGCAAAAGCGCATTGTCCGAGTTTGACGTGAATACCCCAGCCGCAATTGCTGCTGCAACCTCAGTCTGCGCCGTCGCTGGGTCTACTTTCGACAGTCGAAGCGCGTACCGGAGACGCAGCGAATTCGCAAACTTCCTCCACTTTGTCGCGTCGCCGTTGTAGATAAGGTCGGCGGATCCATAGCCTGCTGGTCCGGCGGCACTCAAGGTATTCGCCTGCTTGAGGTCGGCGAGTATGCCAGCGTAGATATTCTTCTGCGGATCGTACGCCGGAGGACTAGTCGGATCGGACAGATTTGCCTGGCTGTACGGAATGTCACCCCACATGTCCGTCATGATACCGTAGGTCCACGACTTCATTACCAGCGCCGGCGCAACAAGATTTGGCTTGGTTGTCGCGTCGTTCTGTAACAGTATTGTCGCCAGATCCTGGAGGCCTCCGGAATAGAAACCGGACCAGTATCCATTGATATTGTCTGGCCTGACCGAGTAGGTGTCCTCGTCTGTAAAGCGGTCCATCGCAAGCTGCTGCGACCATAGCGATGTCAGCGTCAGGTCAAAACCGCCCCCTCGGGCTCTGCCGACAACATCTGTCACCGCGCTCGGAAATAGAAACTGCGGCGTCACGCTTGGTGGCGCATTCGGGTTATTGTTGACTCCAGTGAGTCCACTGTTGTCGCATCCGGCAGCAAGCAAGGCAAGCACGATAACGGGTGCCACGCCTATTTTCGTTGAGAGTCTCATATGCTCATCTCTTTCGTGTGGGATTGAAAGGCGGTCACGGTGTGATATTGACGAGGAAACCGAGACTGCGAGCGGATGGGAAACCGGCGAACTCGATTCCCTGAACGTTGCTGTTGTCAAACGCAGTTTCAGGGTCAATATCTGGCGCAGCAGCGTGCATCCACAGGTTACGGCCTATAAGAGCAACCTTCATCGTATTGACACGGAACCGGGAGCTGACTGAACTCGGCACATCATAACCGAGCCTCACTTCTCGCAGTTTTGTGAAAGTAGCGCTTACGATATTTGCCTCGTGATTCTGGAACAGCGCATTGAAGTAAGCCTGAGCAGTCACTTTGGTCGTGTTGGGACTACCGTCAGCGTTTACGCCATCCACGATCAATCCCCCGCCCTCCGCGAGCGTCTGGCCATTTTCCCGGCCAACCAGCGAAGACTTGAGAACGCCGGACATGTTACCAAACATCTTGGTCGTGCTGAATATCTGCCCGCCCTGCTTCGTGTCGAAAAGGAAGCTGAAGTTGAAATTCCCGTATCGAAGCTTGTTCTGCAGGCCACCAATCCAGTTTGGTGAGTAATGACCCAGGACGCGCTGAGTAGGATCGGTCTGCGGCAGTCCGTTCAGCGTTACCAGCTGTCCGGACGAGTTGCGTAGGTACGGATTGCCGAAGAGTGTTCCGTAGGGTTGATTCTGACGCGCCTCGACGCTCAGACCCCAGTAGGCGCCAAGCACCACCGTCTGCAGTCCCTTGTACAGACTCACGACCTCGCTACGGTTCCTGGCATAGTTTGCTGTCACATCCCAACCGAATTTCTCGCCTCGTATTGGCGAGATATTGATTTGGCCCTCAATGCCGTGGTTGCTGAGGCTGCCAGCGTTGACAACCGCAGACGTGTACCCGATGGTCGGGGTGATTTGTGCGGGAATGATCTGATCTGTCGTCAACTTGTTGTAGTAAGTCCCGTCGAACGACATTCTGTCGTCAAGGAAGCGCAATTCAAGTCCCGTCTCCCACGACCTGGTGCGCTCAGGCTTGAGATTAGCGTTTGGGATCTGATCCGGAACGGTGAAACGCGGAATCGAACCGAATGGCGTACCGGCTGCGTACGTCACTGCGAGTTGATACGGATCTGCGTCGTTACCGACCTGCGCCCAGCTAGCGCGCAACTTTCCGTATGATAGCAGCCCACCGAGGTGCATCTTCTGAATCGCGTCGGTAAACACGAAGCTGCCCGACACCGATGGGTAGAAGTATGAGTTGCTACTCGCTGGAAGTGTCGACGACCAATCGTTACGTCCAGTGGCGTCCACGAAGAGGTAATTGTTCCAGGAAAATTGTGCCTGGCCGTACACGCTGTTGGTCTGCCGAGCCGTCTGGTATGACGATACCTGCGGCGTCACTGCGGAGTTTCCAATGTTGAACGTGCCCGGAATTACAAGATGTGGCGTCCCGTCCAGATACTGACTCGTGGAATTATCTCTCCGACTTCCGCCAAAATTGAAAGTCGTCGCGAGCCGGCCCCTGGATGGAGCTTCGGCCGTCAGCAGGAAATCGCTGTTCGTCTCGCGAATGAAATACTGCTGTTCGAAGAATGCGCCGCCTGCGTAATCGACGCCGATATTTCCATTCGCGAACTCCTGCTTGCGCCAATCGCGGTGCCAGTCTGTTCCCGTCCGCGCCATACCCGTCAGCCAGTTGTTAAACTTGTACGTCAAGTCTCCTACACCGATCACGCGATCGCGCGTGTCTGCGTTCGGGTTCGCGTAAACATCCCAGTAGGGGTTATTGGTTGTAGTGTTGTTCGGTCCCTTCTGTGTGCCGTCGGGATTGATGTAATCCTTCATGTGCGCGATGTCGCGTTGGCGACCGCCCCAGATCTCGATGTTGAAGAGCGCACTGTTGCTGTTGTAGCCTGTCTGCGGTCGATTGTGGGCTTGGTCCTGGATATACTGAACGGATGCGCGCGTGCTCAACTTCGACGTGATCTGCGTACCACCGCCCAGCGAAAGATTCAGGCGCCGCAGCGTGTTTGTGGGATACATCGACTTCTGATCAAGATTGGTGGCGCTGATTCTGATGTCAGACCGGTCATTCGAATTTGCGACGGCTACGTTGGTCGTTGACGTGCGTCCGGTATCGAAGAAGTCGGCAACGTTGTTCGGCGCAGGCACCCATGGTTCAGCGACGCCGTTGCTCCACCACTGAACAATGGGTCGCCCGTCCATCTTGGGACCCCAGCTGCGGTTTACGTTATCGGCGATGCCGCCGCCCTTACCGTCCTTGTACGAGAACTGACCGCCGGAGCCCTGCCCGTAGACGTTCTGGAACTCCGGCAGCTTGAGCGGAGTTTCAAATGTGAGATTCTGTGAGACTGTAACGCCGAGCCCTTTGCTGCCTTTTCCGGTCTTCGTAGTAATTACAATTGCACCGTTGGCCGCGCGCGCGCCGTAAAGTGCCGCGGCATTTGCGCCGGAGAGCACACTCATGGAGGCTATGTCATCGGGGTTGATATCGGACGCGGCGTTGCCGAAATCATAGCCGCCGAAACCACTGTTTGTGCCCGCGCTATTATCGATCGGAATTCCATCGATCACGAAGAGCGGCTGGTTGTTGCCGGTAATCGAGTTTTCGCCACGAATCACGATTCGCGATGATCCTCCAGGCGGCCCGACTGCGGTGATCTCGACCCCGGGGACTTTTCCCGCGAGGGAGTTCACGATGTTTGGATCGCGTGCCTCAGTCAGCGCTTCTGCGTTGACGCTTGTCTGAGCAACACCGAGTGACCGCTTATCACGTTGAATACCGAGCGCGGTTACAACAACGCCCTCAAGTGCAGTGCTGGTCTCCACAAGAACGAAGTCGTGCGTTATCGCACCGGCATTGAGCGTGACCTGTACTGCAACCGCCTTGTAGCCAAGTCGTCTGGCCGTCAGGGTCGCTGAAAGCCCGGTCAGGCGGGCTGCGGGGACAACGAAGGAGTATCGTCCATCCGGGCCCGTTGTCGCTCCGAGATTTACGCCGCTGAGAAATACACTGACCGCCGGCAGTGGACCGGCCTCCGTCGTGACTCGACCAGAGATTGTGGCACCTCCCTGGGCGAGCGACAAACATGGAAATAGTGCCAGAGCGCCGATGACTAGACCGGCGAGGCGACCAGGACGTCCCATCATAATCCTCCTTGACTGCTCAGTGGCGGTATTCGCGAGCGTGACATCGGAAACCATTGTACGGGATATAGTATACGGTATGCGAAAGCGACCACAAGACCTCAATACGCGGCTGCCTGGAACTCAGCATCCTGCGACCGCCCGGTTTGCCTCGCGCCACATGGCTGGCGCCAAGTCACGGTACATATTTCCCCGTGACATGTCAGAAATCATTCCGAGTGTAAAACGACTGTTCGATTCCGTGGGGCTCGTTCTTTTGGCTGGAGCCCTCACCACGTGCGC
>CAJDVC010000003.1_pt1 | contig 69304 bp, 62 predicted proteins | sample 7391211 | NCBI WGS metagenome assembly CAJDVC01 (sample SAMEA7055683, study PRJEB34461) | soil metagenome | biome: terrestrial ecosystem; feature: Peninsula; material: soil | place: Antarctica | collected 2016 | reverse complement strand
ACCGTAGTGGGGAACGGCGCGGCCACCAAGACGCAGGTACAGTTCATGGTGACTCGCCTGCTGCGACTGAAATCGGCGCCGTCACCGGCCGATGCCGCAGATGGCGTGGCGGCTGCTCTGACCTGCATCATGTCGTCTCGCGCCCCTGCGCTTGACGGCCGCGGCAACGCTCACGTGATGACCGGCAGATGATTTCTCGCATCACCGGGACGCTCGAAGCAAGGGAAATCGACCGGGTCGAAGTCATGACGGCCGGTGGAACTGGCTACTCTATGCAGATTCCTCTTTCGGTTTACGAGCTACTTCCCAAAATCGGTGAACCCGTCGCGCTCTTTACGTCGCTCATTGTCAAGGAAGACGGGTGGCTGCTGTTCGGATTCGCCTCCCAACTCGAACGACGCGTATTCGATCTCGTTCGCACCGCCAATGGCGTTGGACCGGCGCTTGCCCTGAGTCTGCTCTCGAGTCTCACTGCATCGCGACTTGTTCGCGCAATCGTGGAGAAGGACACAGTAACGTTGCAGAGTGTCCCGCGCGTTGGGAAAAAGAAGGCCGAGCAGATGATCCTCGACCTGGCCACCAAGATGCGCGAAGTCGATGTATCCAGCGCGACGTCGGGAGCGCCACTTCCAGGAGCTGCTGCCGAGGACGCTACGCGCGCCCTTGTTTCACTGGGATATTCACTTCCCGACGCGGAACGCGCTGTTCGGGCAACGCTCGATGCGGCTACTGGACAACTCACCGCGACGGAACTCATTCGCCAGGCGCTCGCACAGATCGCCGCTCGTTAGACGATTCGATTCTTTCCTGAGCGCTCAACAGTACGCGTACAGACTTCACTGACCATGACCAGAACAGCAAAGCGAACCAGCACGTTCAATGAGTCGGTGATCCGCGAAATGACACGGGTCGCGCACCGCACGGGCGCCGTAAACCTGGCGCAAGGGTTCCCGGACTTCCCGATGCCGGCGCCTATGAAGGAAGCAGCGTGCGCAGCAATACGAGGCGACATCAACCAGTACGCGATCACATGGGGCTCCCCTGCCTTGCGCGTCGCCATCGCCGAAAAATACCGACGATGGTACGGCATGACGGTGGATCCTGATACCGAGATCACGGTCACCTGCGGCGCAACCGAAGCAATGGCTGCAACGTTCATGGCGCTGGTAAACCCCGGCGAAGAAGTAATAATCCTGGAGCCTTTCTACGAGAACTATGGGCCGGATGCGGTCCTGGCCGGAGCAAAACCAGTCTTCGTTCCGCTGATCGCTCCCAATTGGGATCTTGATATCGAACGGCTCGCTTCTGCGATCACCCCGCGAACGCGAGCCCTGATACTGAACACTCCGCACAATCCGACCGGTAAAGTCTTCTCACGCGCAGAGATTGCGGCGATCGCCGAGCTCGCCCAACGTCACAATCTGCTGATATTCACCGATGAGATCTACGAGCATCTGGTCTACGCAGGGCATCATCATTCGATCGCGACGTGGCCCGGCATGCGCGAGCGCACAGTTACGATCTCGGGACTCTCAAAGACTTTCTCGTGCACTGGATGGCGACTGGGCTACGCCATCGCGCCGCGAGAGTTGAGTGGCGCAATTCGCAAGGTCCACGACTTCCTGACCGTTGGCGCGGCCGCACCATTGCAGGCCGCGGGTGCGGTCGGCATGGCGTTCGACGCTGATTACTACAACAACCTGCAGCGCGCGTACAAACAACGCCGCGATGTGATGATGACCGCTCTCGCCAATACGGGATTCTCCTGCATTGCGCCGGACGGAGCGTACTACATCCTGGCGGACTTCAGCGCGATTGACAGCGACCGGAACGATCGCGATTTCGCAGTCTGGCTCGCCGAGACCGTTGGAATCGCGACCGTACCGGGCTCAAGCTTCTACGGCGACCATCAACTGGGACGCTCTACTGTCCGTTTTGCGTTCTGCAAAACCTTCGAAACACTGGGCCGCGCGGCCGAGCGACTGGAAGCGCTGAGCCGGTGATTTGATGAAAACCGGCGCCCACGGTTCGTGCGTGCAGAGCATGCAGTTGCCTTCGGTTTATCTTCGGAATATGCTTAAGGCATGCTCGAAGTAGCTTTGGACACCCAAGCCATGTCCCGCGCCGAAATCACCACCCCCGAAGTCCTCGCCGACGAATCGGTTGTCGAGCTGTCGCTCAGACCACAGAAGCTCGCCGAATTCATCGGTCAGCCGAAGGTGAAGGATTCGCTGCAGATATACATCGAAGCTGCATTGGCGCGTCGCGAACCGCTGGATCACACCCTGTTCTTCGGCCCGCCCGGACTCGGTAAGACCACGCTCGCGGAACTCATTGCGCGCGAATTGGGCGTCAACATCCACACCACGTCCGGACCTGCGCTGGAAAAGCCGGGTGACCTGGTGGGCACGCTGACCAACATGCGTGAGTGCGACATTCTCTTCATCGACGAAATTCATCGGCTTCGTCCCGTCATTGAGGAATTCCTCTATCCCGCGATGGAGGATTACAAGATCGAGATCCGTCTGTCCGAAGGTCCCAAGGCACAGACAATCACGATGCCGATCGAGCGGTTTACACTTATCGGCGCTACGACTCGACTCGGCATGCTCACCGCGCCGCTACGGGCGCGATTCGGAATCGAGCAGCGGCTCAACTATTACCCGGTCGATGAAATCGAACTCATTGTCAGGCGTACGGCCGAAGTACTCAAGACCGAAATAGACGAGAAAGGACTGCATGAGATCGCACGTCGCTCACGCGGCACACCACGCGTCGCAAATCGGCTGCTCCGAAGAGTCCGCGACTACGCCCAGGTACGCGCCGAGGGCATCATCACGTTGCCCGTCGCAGAAGTAGCCCTGCAGATGCTCGATGTAGATCAGTTTGGACTAGACGACATGGATTCACGCATCCTCAGAGCGATCATCGAGAAATTCGACGGCGGACCGGTGGGTATCACAACCGTCGGCGCCGCAGTCGGCGAAGATCCAGCAACGATCGAGGAAGTGTACGAGCCCTTTCTGGTGCAGAATGGGTTTCTGCAGCGAACACCACGTGGTCGAGTCGCAACGCCGCAAGCCTACAGGCACTTCGGCTACACACCACCAATGCAAAATCAGCAGACAAGTTTGCTCTGACGTGAAGCCGCCGTCAGTATCCAGCGCAGGGTCTCATGCACGGTAGTCGAACGTCTGACTTCGATTTTCATCTCCCGACCGAACTGATCGCACAAACACCGCCAGCGTTGCGTGGTGAGAGTCGGCTAATGGTGATTGATCGCGCCGCGCAATCGATCGCACACCGCGCTTTCCAGGATATCACTGAATACATCCCGACGGGTGACGTGCTCGTGCGTAACACCACGCGAGTAATGCGCGCTCGACTGCTCGGCGTCCGTGATTCTGGTGCGCCCGCAGAAGTTCTCCTGCTCAAATCACTCGGAAATTCCCGGTACGAAGCGATGGTGCGACCCGGCGGCAAGCTGAAGCCGGGCCGTACAATCCACATCGGCGAACTGCTGGACGTGCGCGTTCTGGAATCAACGGAACGGCGTACGCGCATCGTCGAACTCGTATCACCACTCGACGACGCTGCGGCGATCGAACAGTTCGGGCATATTCCGCTTCCACCGTACATCACGCGTGCCGACACCGCGCCCGACGCGGAACGCTACCAGACCGTTTACGCCCGGGAAACGGGCTCGGCCGCCGCACCGACAGCGGGCCTGCACTTTACTCCTGACGTTCTCCACGAGCTAACGGCAAACGGCGTTGAAATCGCCGACGTGCTGCTTCACGTCGGCGCTGGCACGTTCAAGCCTGTGGACGTTGAGGACCCCGCGGAGCACGAGATGCACGAAGAGTGGTACGACATCTCCCCAGCGACTGCGGAGCAGCTGAACGCAGCGAAGCAGCGAGGTGCGGCAACATGGGCCGTGGGGACGACCTCCGTCCGTACCCTCGAGAGCGCGACAGACGAGAATGGATTCGTGCGTACAGGAAGTAATGAGACCAGGATATTTATCCGGCCACCGTACTCGTTCCGGACTGTGAACCACCTGCTGACTAACTTTCACCTGCCGCATTCCACGCTCATAATGCTCGTTGCGGCATTCGCCGGATACGACCTGACGATGCACGCTTACAGAAATGCCGTGGAGGAACGATATCGTTTCTTCTCGTACGGCGACGCAATGCTCATAATCTGATTAGATGCCGTTCACCTTCGACATCCTGCATACACAAGGATCCGCGCGTACCGGAGTATTCGCGACGCCCCACGGCGGAGTTGAAACGCCGGCGTTCATGCCGGTCGGCACGCTTGCAACCGTCAAGGCACTCGACCCTGACGACCTGCACCGAGCCGGCGCCTCGATGGTGCTGTCGAATGCGTACCACCTGCACCTGCGGCCCGGCGACGAACTGATCCGCAGAATGGGCGGGCTGCACCACTTCATGGGGTGGGATGGTCCGATGCTGACCGATTCGGGCGGTTTTCAGGTGTTCTCGCTCGAAACACTTCGCACAATCACCGAAGAAGGCGTCGAGTTCCGGAGCCACATCAACGGGGACGCCAAATTCTTCACGCCAGAATCGGTCGTCGCGATCGAACGCAATCTTGGCGCTGACGTGATGATGCAATTCGATCACGTTATTCCTGGTCAGTCGTCAGACGCGGTTGCCAGGGATGCCATGGAGCGTAGCGCACGCTGGCTCGGGCGTTGTCTCACCGCGTTCAATCAATCCGCTGCGACGGCGCCTTTCGCGCAGACCCTGTTCCCTATCGTTCAGGGAGGAATCCACCCGCACCTCCGTCGCGAGTCAGTTGCGCGAATTACAGATCAGGCAGATTGGGCTGGATTCGGAGTTGGTGGGTTATCCGTCGGCGAAGCCAAACCTGACATGTATTCCATGCTCGAAACGACGGACGATGCTCTGCCCCGGAACCGTCCACGGTATCTGATGGGGGTGGGTTTTCCTGAAGATCTCATCGAGGGTGTCCGACGCGGTGTTGACCTGTTCGACTGCGTCGCCCCTACCCGAATGGGCCGAACCGGTGCCGTTTTTACCCATGACGGCAGGCTGAACGTCAAGCGAGCTGAGCTACGCGAGGATCCGGGCCCGCTCGATCCGGATTGCGACTGTCCGACGTGCACCCGGTTCAGCCGCGCGTACCTCCGACATCTGTTCGTCAGCGAGGAGATACTGGGACTCCGCCTCCTGTCCCTGCATAATGTACATTTCCTGATTCGACTCATGCGTACCGCCCGGGAACATATCGCCGGCGGAACGTTCGATCAGTGGAGCGCCGATTGGCTCGGGCGCTACTTCGCAACGCCTCAACTCACACGATGAACAATCCGCTTATCAGCACGATCGTGATGTATGGTGCCATCGGCGCCATTTTCTACTTTGTCCTGCTTCGCCCGCAGCAGAAGCAAAAAAAGGCGCACGACACGATGCTCCGCAGCCTGCATCGCGGAGACGAGATCGTCACGTCTGGCGGCGTTGTCGGCGAGGTAACCTTCATCGCCCAGCAGACAAAAGATGGCAATCCGGTCGTTTCCCTGGATGATCGCGTAACCATCAAGTCCGGCGATACGCGGCTGATCGTTGAGCGTGGACGCATCGCCAAGATCATGCGCAAGACCTCCACGACCCCGGCGGAGTAGCTGGCGGTGGCGGTACTCGATATCCGTGTCCTTGGCGATCCGATCCTGCGTGAGCGGACCGAACATCTTCCCGACATAACCGAAGAGCTCAGATCTCTGGTAGCGAACATGTTCGAGACGATGTACGCCGCCGAGGGGATCGGCCTTGCTGCGCCCCAGGTAGGGCGAAAAGAACGCGTATTCGTCATGGACGTCGACGAAAATCCGCTCGCGATGATCAATCCTGAGATAATCGAGAAGCAAGGCACTGAACGCGCAGAAGAAGGCTGTCTTTCCATTCCCGAAATCTTCGGTGATGTGGACCGCGCGACGCGGATTGTAGTGCGTGCTACTGATCTCGATGGCAACCAGCTTGAACTCGAGCTCGCGGATCTCGCTGCCAGATGTGTGCAGCACGAACTGGATCATCTCGACGGAAAGTTGTTCATCGACTACATGAGCCTCATCAAGCGGAAGTTCACTGCGCGGAAATGGGAGAAAGAGGCGACGAACTATCCGGGATTCATCCGCAAACTCGAACCCGGCAAAACGCATTCTCGCCGGTCCAGGTCGCGTGGCGTTCCGACGGACGGCTCGTCACCGCCGTTCGAACCGGAGCTGTAACCACAAATGCGCGTCATGTTCTGGGGAACACCCGAATTCGCCGCGCCCGCTCTCCGCGCCTTGGCGGGCGAAGGTTTCGAAGTCTGCGCCGTTGTCACGCGGCCGGATAAACCGGTTGGCCGCGACCGAGTTCTAACCGCGCCTCCGATCAAGCAGATCGCCATCAAGGAATCGCTACCGGTCTTCCAGCCGTCGTCACCGCGCGAACCCGACTTCTACGAACTTCTCGAAGCCGTCGCACCTGATCTTTCGGTTGTCGTCGCGTACGGTCACATTCTTCCGCGCCGGATCATCGACTTGCCAAGATTCGGCACGCTGAACATCCACGCCTCACTGCTTCCGGCACTTCGTGGCGCCGCTCCCATCCAGGCTGCGATCCGCGACGGTCTTACCGAGACCGGGGTTACCATCATGCGGATGGTTGCCGCACTCGACGCTGGCCCGATCGTCCTGCAGTCGCGCACGCCAATCGCCGACGACGAGACGTATGGTGAACTGGCTGACCGCCTGTCGGAGATGGGAGCGCTCGCGCTCATCGAGGCGCTTACGCTGATCGAGATTGGCCGCGCAACCGAACGAGCGCAGGACGACGCGCTCGCGACGTACGCACGGAAGGTGGACAGGGATACGACGCGAATTAACTGGGCACTCGATGCGAAGGAAGTGGCGAACGCGATTCAGGCGTACGACCCGAGACCGGGAGCCTGGACGACGCACCGCGGCGCCGACGTCAAGCTCTTCGGCGCGAGGCACCTGTTCGACTCAAGCGGCCCGCCCGGCGAAGTGCTGGACACCGGCGACGAGGGCCTGGTCATCGGCTGCGGTGCCGGGGCCGTCCGGATCTGCGACGTTCAGCCCTCTGGAAAGAAGCGCATGCAGGCTGTGGCGTGGCACCATGGACGGGGCATCAGCGTTGGCGACACCCTCCTCGGTTAGCCTCCTAATTTTGCCGAGCGAGAGCCCTTTCCTGAGACTCCTACGTGTCGCGCTCGCTCAACGGGTGTTGGACACAAACAGCAACCGGAAGCCTTGAGCGAAGGAGTCGGGACTGCCTCGGGCACCCAAATTCGGGACTAAAGAGACGTAAATTGACGGGATTCTGAGCGCTTCTTGCGCCCGTCGCCATCTTCGACAGGCGCGGCAATAGTACGATTTCCCCAACTACGCCCGGGCACGGACGCAATCCGTCGATAATCCCGGGCCCCGGCGAGCACAAGACGGACGATTTGGGACTTTTCTATGCGGGAGCGCCGGTAATGTGTATATTGGCCCCGGCACGACACTCGCTTCATTTCTCACAAATTTAGGACGCGATGCGTAGATGTTAGTCGTCGGCTGGAATCAGACTTTTCGGCGCACTCGTGAAACATTAATATCTGCAACCCCTGCACTTTGTGACTCGCAAGCTAGAGCGCTTCATGGGGAGGCTGACTTGAGCGACGCAGGCAACACTCCTGCGCTCGTTTTTGACGGCTCCTCCTTTGTCGTGCATTCGACCAGCACAGACCTGGCTGTCCAGGCTCGCCCGCGCGTTCCGGCGGGGCGCTCGCCATCGACGGTCACGTCAGTAGGCGGGGCGGTGGCGGCATGAGCTCGCACCTCAGTGACTCGTCAACGACTGGCGCCGCACGCAGCTCCTCGATCACCCAGACCAGAATCATCGCCGCCGAGGTTTGTTCCGACGTTCGTGCTGGTCAGCTCCTGGATCCTTCATTCGAGCGTCACACCACTCTAATCGACTCTCGTGACCGGCGTTGGACCCAGGAACTGCTGTATGGGATGATGCGGCGCAGAGCGTTCCTCGACGCCGTTCTTTCCGACCGCGTTCGCGGCGGGCTTGCCCGGCTCGACCCCGATCTCATCGACTTGCTTCGGCTCGGCGCGTACCAGCTGCTGTGCATGGGTTCCGTACCAGCCTACGCCGCCATCGCACAGACGGTAGAGCTTACCAAGACTCGGCATGGCATTGGCGCCAGCAAGCTTGCCAACGCTGTGCTCCGCAGGACTGACCGGGAGCGGGCAAACCTCGCGGTGGCGACTCCACCGGATCCGATCGACGCGTTGGCACTTTCCAGCTCGCACCCTCGCTGGTTGGTGGCCCGCTGGGTGGCTCGGTGGGGTGCAGATGACGCCGCCGCTCTGCTCGCCGCAAACAACACGGAAGCACCCGTCATTCTCCGGCCGTTCGGCGTCAGCAGAGCTGAACTGGCAGACGCGCTCGCCGCGGCTGGCGTGGCAATCCATGCAGCCCCCCTCGTCGCGGAATCCATCGAACTTGGCCATGGAGGAGCGCTCACCGAACTCGAGGCGTTCACCGACGGCCATTTCTTTGTTCAGGATTCGGCAGCAACGCTGGTGGTTCAGTATGCCGCGATTCCAGCTGGGTCGCGCGTCGCGGACTTCTGCGCGGCCCCCGGCGGCAAGACATTCGAAATGGCGCGCGACGCGGCCGTGGTTTTCTCGGCCGATCGCTCCGCAGCACGTTTGCAGCGGATAACAGCCACTGCCCACCGGCTCCGATCAACCAACGTGATTCCGCTCGTCAACGATGCTCGGCATCCCGCGTTGCGCGACCTCGACGCCGTTCTGGTGGACGTCCCTTGTACAGGCACAGGAACGTTCAGGCGTCATCCAGACGCGCGCTGGCGGCTCAAGGTGTCGGATCTGGCGGTTATGCCCACCATCCAGCGCTCAATCCTCCGCTCCGCTGCAGAAGCGGTTCGACCGGGCGGCCTGCTCATTTACAGCACCTGCTCGCTCGAAACCGAAGAGAACGACATGCAGATCGAGACGTTCCTCGCCGAGAACCCGCATTTTGTGCTTGAACCACCACCCGATGGCTCTGTTCCTGCATCGACGATCGATGCTGGCAGATTACGGGTGCTGCCACACAAGCACGGTACCGACGGCGCTTTTGCCGCGAGACTTCGGAGATCGGAATAGGTGAATTTTCGCGCGCTCCTGCGGCGTGCGTTTCCTTACATGGTGATCGGCATCGGCGGCTTCGCGTTCGCCTACGCCGTGATGTTCATCTTCGTCCTTCCGTCGAAGATTGTCCCACCCGCGCCGCAAACAGAAACTGCCGATACGGCATCCACACTGCAGCCAATTGATACTGGATTGGCGCCGCAGGCCGCATCGCCAATCACTGCCCCAATTGAGCCGCCGGCAGTCGCCGCCCAGATCACTGAAGCACCGCCCAGCGACACCATCCCGATCCTCACCCCCAACCTCGTCGGGATGTCGCTTCCGGACGCGCGCGGAGTCCTCAATCGACTTCGACTACGCGTCGCCGTGACACGTGATACGAGTTCGCTCCAGCCGCCCAATACGGTCGTGCGACAATTACCGCTACCGGATTCGCTCATCCTCGTCCGTGGCACGGTGAGCGTCACAGTCTCGTACTTTCCTCCTGACAGTACCTCTGATACAATGCGACTACGACAGCGTCAACCGCTTCCCGATACCGCCACCAGAGCGGATACGGCCGATTGGCTGGACATCCTTCGATTGCCGGACACGATTCACCCCTAAGTACGCCATGCCAGTGAAACCAATCCGTATCGCCCCCTCGATCCTCAGCGCGGATTTCGCCTGTCTCCGGGACGAGATGGCTATGTGCGCGCAAGGCGGAGCTGACTGGATCCACGTGGATGTGATGGACGGTCAGTTCGTCCCCAACTTGACATTCGGCGCCAAGGTAATCGACGCAGTCCGACGCTGCACCAAACTCCCGCTTGACGTGCACCTCATGGTTGAGCACCCGGAGTCCTACCTGGAGGATTTTGCACAGGCCGGCGCGTCGGGTCTCACGATTCACGCGGAAGCGACGGTTCATCTTCAGAGAAATCTCGCACAGATCCGGTCGCTGGGATGCAGAGCTGGCGTCGCACTGAATCCCGCAACTCCGCTCGACGCAATTGTCGAAATAACTGACGACATCGATCTGCTTCTGATCATGACCGTCAATCCCGGTTTCGGTGGTCAGCAATTCATCCCCGCATCAGTGGACAAGATTCGTCGCGCACGAAAGCTCCTCGACGAAGTGCGAAGCAGCGCGGATCTCGAGGTAGATGGCGGAGTATCACGTGACACGATTCTGCAATGTCGTCGCGCCGGCGCCGATGCGTTTGTCGCCGGTCACGCGATCTTCGCAGCGACGAAACCTTCCGCCGAAATCGGCGCGCTGAGAATCGCCGCCACAGAGGTAGTATGACCGGACGCCAACAACTTGCAATCGTCGCGCTAGTGCTCGTCGCTGTCACAGGGATCGGCTTCGCGATCACGCGCGCGCTCGGAACCGAGCTTCATCCGCTTGGTACAGGTACGCGCGCGCCTGACTTCCACGCTTTGACGCTCGACACTCCTCCCAAAGAAAAATCTCTCGCAGACTACAAGGGCCAGGTTGTACTGATCAACGTCTGGGCAACGTGGTGCCAACCCTGTCGCGTCGAGATGCCCAGCATCGAGCGCTTGTATCAGGCGTACGGATCAAAGGGACTCCGCGTCGTTGCTGTGAGCATTGACGACCCCGGAACGGAATCCGCCATACGCGCCTTCGTTCACGACATGGGAATGACATTCGAGGTGCTGCACGATTCGGCTGGCACTATCGAACACGCGTATCAGGTAACTGGATATCCCGAAACAGTAATTGTCGGCAAGGATGGAATTATTCGCAAGAAGGTGGCGCAAGCCACTGACTGGGACTCCGACGGGAATCGCCGACTGATCGAGCGACTGCTCGCTGAGTGACATCGGGCTGATCCAGCGATGACCCGCATCCTCGGAATTGAATCGTCCTGCGACGAAACGTCGGCCGCTATCATCGACGACGTCACGGGCGATCCAGTTCTTCGATCACTCGTCATCCTGTCGCAGGATATACATCGCGTCTTTGGCGGCGTGGTGCCTGAAATCGCGTCGCGTGCGCACCTCACGGCGATTGTTCCGGTCGTTCGAGAAGCTCTGTCACAAGCGGACTCGAATTTCGACCAGCTCGATGCTATTGCGGTGACGACCGAGCCAGGTCTTGTCGGCGCACTGATGGTGGGACTGAATTACGCGAAAGGGCTGTCGCTCGCGCTCGGCATCCCTCTCGTCGCAGTGCATCACATGGAAGGCCATCTCTTCGCAACGTCGCTTGACGAGCCGGACGCGGAGCCACCATTTACAGCATTACTCGTGTCCGGTGGCCACACGCTACTCCTCGACGTACCGTCGTGGGGCAAATACAAGCTCCTCGGTTCGACTCGCGACGATGCTGCCGGCGAAGCCTACGACAAGGTCGCCAAACTGCTCGGTCTCCCCTACCCGGGCGGACGACACGTCGAAGCGCTCGCCCGCGAAGGGGATCCGTCACGGTTCCGGTTCAGCCGCCCGATGCTTCGGCGCGACACCGCCGTCGGAGATCCGTCCTATTTCGACGTATCATTCAGCGGGCTCAAAACGGCCGTACTCAACGCGGTCCGCGGATCGGACGATATAGCCCGGGACCGCGCAGACATCGCGCGCGGCTTTCAGGACGCGCTCGTGGAGACGCTGGTTGAGAAGACCGCCCGTGCAACCACGCTGTACAAGCGCGACCGAGTAGTGCTCGGAGGCGGCGTGGCGTGCAACCGTGCACTAGCGGACGCAATCCGTCGGCGCATGGAAGCCGACGTCCGGGTGTACGCACCTACCCCGCGCCTGGCGACCGATAACGCAGCCATGATCGCCCGTGCGGGGCTTTTCCGCTATTATCATGGTGAGCGGGCATCGCTCGAACAGGCCGCGCACGCTGCGGCTCCCCTTCCCGGCCAGGCATGATCCACATCTACGCCTCGATTTCGCAGAACGCTTTTACATATAACATTGGCCGGTTCGAATTTACCGGCTTTGGCATCGCGGTACTCGCCGCGTTCGTCATCGCGCAGATCATTGCGCAGCACGAACTGTGGCGCAGAGGGCACGATCCAGCACCGATTTCGGATCTGATCTTCGCAGCCGTCATTGGCGGCTTGCTGGGCGGCAAAATCTATTACGCAATTCTGATGGGAGATGTAAGCGCTCTCTTCAGTCGCGCCGGACTCGTTTTCTGGGGCGGGCTGATGGGCGGTATCGCCGCAGTGCTTTTTGTGGCGTGGCGCAAACATCTAAGCCTCTACAGGATCGCTGATGTCGGTGGAATCTGCGTAGCGGCAGCGTACGCTGTCGGGCGTACCGGCTGCTGGGCGGTAGGTGATGATTACGGTCGACCATGGAACGGTCCATGGGCCGTCGCGTTCCCCAATGGTGCGCCAGCGACGACTGTCCAGAACATGACGCAGTTGTTTCACATGCACTTCCCTGCCGGAACGAATCCGCTGGAAGTGGTATCGGTTCACCCCACTCAGCTCTACGAGGTGATACTGGCTTTCATCATGTTTCTCATTTTGTGGCGACTCCGGGATCACCAGCACGCCGAGGGATGGTTGTTCGGGCTGTACTGCGTTCTTGCAGGTGTCGAGCGCTTCATAATGGAGATCTTCCGCGCGAAAGATGACCGATTCTTCGGGCCATTCACCACGGCGCAGGTAATCGCGATCGGCTTTTTCATCGCGGGCATCATCATCATGCAGTCGCGTCGCAAAATTACGGCGAGCGCGCCAGGCATTCACGCGCAACCGCGCACCACGTAACAAGCTCCGTCGGGGGTGGCGTCCCTTCCCCACCCCTGCAAGCGCTTCGTTCCGGGTCAGTCAGCACTCACATCCGCATTGCACACTGCAGCCGGCTTTCCGGTTCGCGCTTCGAATGCCTTGACGAAGTCGGTCAATCGGTCTCCCACAAATCGGTCGCGCGGTATCTGCAGGATCTTGATGGCGTATTCGATGCTCTCGCGTGATCCCTCGACTTCGACAAGCTCGTCCATTCTCGGATAACGTTCGAACCGGATTGTCACAGTCCCACCCGTACCTGTACCGGTGAGTTCGTACTGCGCGATATGACGGTCGATGGATCGAACAACCGCGTAGCCGAGGCCCTCGAGAATGCTCGCAAGTGCGCCCGGCTCCGACACGCCTGTCGTCAGTTCAGTGCGCAGCTTGAATCCGTTCTCGTGCAGAGTCGGCCCCTTCCAGTCGAGATGTGCGCTGACACCGGTACGATCGGTGTATGTGCGAAGGCGCAGGACGAGATCCTGCGCTAGGAATGTCCCCGCTGCCGAATCATAGATTCGGTCTGCAAGCTCACCCTCGAACACGAGCACCGCGCCGGCGGCCTCAACACGCTGTCGCGCCGCCGCCACATCATCGACCCGCGCCTTCAACTCGATTTCCAGCGTTGGTTTGCTCATCCGGTAATTGCCTCGAGCACCGCCGCCGTATCGCTGAGATCGGCGAAGACCGCGTACGGATTGTGAGATTTGAGATCATCGACCGAATACCATCCGGTGGCCACCGCAATAGCTCGTGCGCCGAGGGTTCTGCCGCAGGAGATATCCGCAGGCGTGTCCCCGATGACCACAACATCGCGGCCCTGGAGCGCAACGCCAAATATAGACAGCATGCGAGCACGGGCTATGGCTGGCAGTTCCCCACGAACTTCGTGATCCGAACCGAACGCGTTGACGCGGAACTGTTCGAAATCGAGTCCCACTGCGGCCAGCTTCAATCGCGCTCCATCCGCGACGTTTCCGGTGAGCAGGCCAAGGGCGAAGTCCTGTCGGTTGCGGACGGCATCGATGAGATCCACCACACCTGGGTAAATCCCCACGTGTCGATCGGGAGCACTCAATCTGGATGGAAGCGATGCAACGTACAGCGCGATCACATCATCCATACGAGCGTCGACGTCCGAGTCGCTGAACCCGGCGGCGCGCATTGACTCACGGACGATCTGCTTGTCCGTCTTGCCATCGTATCGCATGGAGGGATCACCCGCAGTTCCGAATACCGTTGCCAGCGCGTGCTCCATCGCATCGCGACCAGCTCCGCCTGAATTCAGGATGGTACCGTCAATATCGAACAAGACTAGATGTTGCATTTCGGGAGTTTGAGAAGTGCGAACTACTTGCGCGTGAGAAAAATACCACCGATGATCGCAACGGTCCCAACCATCTGCCAGACGGTTGGTACTTCTCCCAGGGCAACCCAGCCGGTCAGAATCGCTACGATGGGTTGCAGGTTTCCATATACAGAAGTCCTCGTCGGACCCAATACTCGAATGCCGCGATACCAGAACAGATACGCGATTCCCATCGAGATAACGCTGCTGTAGAACACGCACCACCACGCGAGTTGGGAAACATGAGCTGAGAGAATGCTCGATATCGCTCGTGGACTCTCAAAAGCAAGCGGAATCATCCCGCCTACCATTGTGATCGCGCTCAACTGAACCGCATCTACACGGTGCGTCAGTGACTGGAGACCAACGGTGTAGAAACTCCAGCAAATCACGCCACAAAATACCAGGAAAACCCCAATTATCGAAGCCGTTTGCACGGGCCCGTTTCCCGTGCTGCCCAACATGACTACAGCCACGCCGGCAACGGAAAGCAAGATCCCCGACCAGCCACGCGGGCTGACATGATCTGTGCCACGCGCAACTCCGAGCAATGCGATGAATGCCGGCGCCGCCGCGAGAATGAGCGCAGCGCTGCCGACGCGAGTCCTGGCAACACCGAATACAAACAAGAGTTGATACAGCCCGTTTCCAATCACACCGAGGCCGAGCAGGCGCAGCACGTCGGAGCGCGAGGGCAGCGCCTTGCGCTGCAATAGTACCGCTGAAAGCAATACTATCGTCGCAAAAAGTACACGCATCCACGTAAACTCCAACTCGCCGAACGCGTGGCCCGCGTACTTCACAACACTGTAATTCACTCCCCAGATGGTGGCCATGAGGAGCAGGAGCAAGTCGGTAGTACCGAACGATTTAGATCGGTCTGGCATGTCCAAATCTAGTATCTTTAGCTCGTGCACATATCATTCGCGGTATTCGCCGACGCCGCCAACCTGTCGCAGGAAGGCAAGTTGAACGTCCTCGGGATCTTTGATGCGCTACATGTCAGCGGATTCCCGTCCATGCACCCCCGCGCGCACTTTGTTGTTCGTGTCAAGGGAGGCTCAGCCGATTCAGGGACTCATCGCCTTACATTTCACTGGCTGAATCCGCATGATGCCGAATTGTGGACATCGAGTGGGGAGCTCGCAGTCGAGGCAGGTCCAACGGCGGCTCTGGAGATGGACGTTCCGATCATCGCCGTCGTGGACCTCCCGCTGGATTCGCCGGGGCAGTACACAATGCGAGTCGAGCTCGACGGAGAGCCGGTGGTGCACACAAATGTATTCGTCAATGGACCCCCGGTGGCACGCCCATACGGCACTGCGCCAGTGATGGTGTCCTGAATCGGCCAGAAGGACGCTGTCTGCCCCCGTCCATGGCTCATCCATTCTTACGGGTCAGTTAGTGCGATAACGTGCCGATACTGGAAACGCAGAGCGGTGCGGCGTGTACTACTGAGCTTCCACCTACCGTGGTTACGAGGCACAAGTCAGCGTACGTCCCATAGCTTGAGCTTCGATTTCGGCAGTCGGGTCGTTCCCGGCTCGCAAATCCGTCCAAATGTAGCCCAACACTCAATCATGGTAGATAAAATTCGAGATACGCTCCGGCAGTACGCACGACTCAACCGGGACACATCGGCAATATCCGAAGACGCTGATCTCTACGCGTTCGGCCTCACTTCGCACGCAACAGTGAATTTGATGCTCGGATTGGAGGATGCATTTCAGGTCGAGTTTCCGGAACGTATGCTGCGTCGTAGAACTTTCGAAACGATCGCGAATATCCGCGAGTCGATTGAAGAACTCACGAGCGGCCATACGGCCAGCGCTTCCTGAAGCCGGCGATGCCAATCACAGTCATGAGTCGCTCATTCACGGCGCTCGAAAAGGCCCAGCAGATCGGCCTCGATGTAGCGGCTGCGCACGCTGACGCCGTCGATAAGGACGCGAGATTCCCGTCCGAGGCGTTCGACGCACTAAAAGCAGAACGCATGCTGGGGATCTTCATCCGACCGGAATACGGCGGTGGCGGCTGCTCCATCGCAGATCTCTCAGCAATCTGCACTACGCTCGGTCAGTATTGCTCGGCGACCGGAATGGTGTTCGCGATGCACCAGATCCAGGTCGCATGCATCGTACGGCACGCTCGCAACTCCCAGTTTTTTGCTGGGTATCTGGCTGAACTGGCGGATACTCAGGCGCTCATTGCGTCCGCAACATCCGAGATTGGCGTCGGTGGCGACGTTCGCTCATCCGTCTGCGCAGTCGAGCGCGACAACGGCTCATTCGCCATACGCAAGCAGGCTCCGGTAGTCTCTTACGGCGAGCACGCAGATGCTATTCTGGCGACAGCTCGCAGTTCTCCGGATGCACCACCGAGCGACCAGGTGCTCGCACTACTCAAACGCGAAGAATTCACGCTGACTCGCACCAGTGGCTGGGACACGCTCGGTTGCCGTGGAACGTGCAGCCCGGGTTTCGTACTCAGCGCCATCGCACCGGAAGACCATATCCTTCCTGTGTCGTACGCAGAGATATCGAGCCAGACCATGCTCCCCGTTTCACACATTCTGTGGGCTTCGGTCTGGGTTGGAATTGCAACAGCGGCCGTAGGACGCGCTCGCGCATATATCCGCGCCGAAGCGCGCAAGAGCCCGGGCAAGACTCCGGTTGCCAGCGTCAGACTCGCAGAAGTCGTGAGCAAGCTTCAGGGGATGCGCGCCGTCGTGAACGATTCCGTTCGGGACTATGAATCCATCATGGGTGACCCGGATGCGTTGACCGCGATGAATTTCGCAATCCGGATGAATAACCTCAAGCTCAATTGCTCAACCGCCGTCGTCGATATTGTCGGCCACTCAATGCTCATCTGCGGAATGTCCGGTTATCGTGAAGATTCAAAGTTCTCGCTGGGCCGACTGCTGCGCGATGCGTACGGTGCGGCCTTGATGATCAACAACGATCGTATTTACGGCGCGAACGCCGCAATGCTGTTGGTGTCGAAGGATGATTGATACTGTCGCGGACAGCGGTACCAACCTGGAGGCTGCGCGCCGCGAGTATCTGGAAGAGCTCCTCGCAAATGGTGTCATCACAGCGACTGGCGTCGCCGGCATCTACGGCAAGTCAGGCGTGTTCGAGCGCGTGCTCGCTGGCTTTGACCGCTTCGTGACGGAATCGGGGCTCGATCAAGGCGCGGAGGTCTTCAGGTTCCCTCCAGTTCTTAATCGCGCCGATTTTGAGAAGAGCGATTATCTCAAATCGTTTCCGCACCTGATTGGTACGGTACATGGGTTCCGTGGCAATGAGCGCGACCACGGTGATATGCTCAACATGCTCGACGCCGGTTCGGACTGGACCAGGCATTTCCATCGCACAGAACTCGTTCTGACCCCGGCGGCGTGTTACCCGCTGTATCCAATGGTCGCAGGCAAGCTGCCAGAAAATGGGCGGTTATTCGATGTTCAATCCTACTGCTTCAGATATGAGCCGTCCGACGATCCGGCCAGAATGCAGATGTTCCGTCAGCGTGAATATGTGCGCATCGGCAGTCCGGAAAGCGTCCGTCAGTTCAGGGACCTCTGGCTCGAGCGTGGACAGGTGATGTTGCGCGCAGTCGGCCTCGAAGTGCAGGCTGTCGTCGCAAATGATCCATTCTTTGGACGGGGCGGCGCCATGTTGGCTGCGAGCCAGGTAGAACAGGCGCTCAAATTCGAACTCGTCGTGCCAGTTGCCAGCCGGGAGGCACTCACCGCCGCGGTATCGTGCAACTATCATCAGGATCACTTCGGCGTCGCTTTCGGCATTACCAACAATGACGGCAGCGCGGCACATACGGCATGCGTGGGCTTCGGCCTGGAGCGGATCACACTCGGACTGTTCAAGGCACACGGATTCGAAACCAAACGCTGGCCAGCCACGGTGCGTACAACCCTCGGTCTGTGAAGTCCGAAGCTTTCGGTGTGGACGCCACCTCGTTCACATCACACGAACTCCACAGTCTTGATCGAATCTGGCCCGAAACCAACTGCTATGTCGATGTCTGGATCGAGCTGCTTCACGCATTGAAGCTCGATCCTGTGGCGACCATGGCGTTCACGGTCGCGATGGACTTCGAGGGCGACCAGTGGACATTCTTCAAGCCATCTCTTGGCGACATACACGCGCTGTATGGCATCGACGTTCAGGAACTTGCGATCTGGCGACCGCTCAAGCTCCACATAGCTGAGCAGCTAAGCCAGGGACGTGTTCCGCTTGTCGAAGTGGACGCCTTCTACTTGCCCGACACGGTCGGCGTCTCGTATCAACTGGAGCACACCAAGACGACGGTAGGCGCACAGGCTATCGATCTTGACGCGCGGACTCTTGGCTATTTCCATAGCGCCGGATATTTCGAACTTGGAAGTTCCGATTTCGACGCCATTTTCCATGTGAATACGCAGGCGCTTGCTCCCTACACCGAATTTGCGAAGCTCGATCGAATCACGCGGCTCAGCCCGACCGAATTGGCGGCGATAGCCCGCGACCAGCTCGTTCACTATCTGGCACGCGTTCCCCGGTTGAATCCCGTGACTCGTTACCGTGCGCGCTACGACACAGACATCAAATGGCTCGCCGGCTCGGACATGACGATGTTCTACAAGTACGCATTTGCGACATTACGGCAATTTGGAGCATGTGCGGAACTCGCCTCCACATTTCTCAACTGGCTTTCGCAGACCGAAGGTCACGCCACGCCAGCTAGTGCCGCCTTCGAAACGTGTTCATCAGCCGCGAAGGCGATGCAGTTCAAGCTTGCGCGCATGATGGCTACCGGACGCGCAGTTGACGTCACGGCATCGCTGGATCAGATGGAATCAGCGTGGGAGAGCGCAATAGCCAGCCTTCAAGGTCGGTATGGCAACTGATCGCACCGGGGCAAGCGGCTCTGGTGCTGAAACTGAAGTACAAGCCGACTCGACTCGTGTCACGCTTGCGAAATGGCACATGGCCAGGACTACCCCCGGAGCTCTCTCCTCGGCGGCGGATCTGGCCAATTTGCGTGAAGGATGGATCCAAGCTTCAGCGCCCGGAACTGTAGCCTCGGCATTGCGCGACGCGGGGATGTGGGATTGGCGTTCTACTGCCAACCTCGATGACGACGATTGGTGGTACCGGTGCAACTTCCACTGTGCGAACACAGCTGTTGGAGCGTCACTCGAATTCGAGGGCCTCGCATCGCTGGCCGACGTCTGGCTGAATGGCGTTCATCTGTTCTCGAGCGACAATATGTTCGTCGCGCACTCGATCGACACAGCTAGCGCGCTGCGTGATGAGAATGAACTGATCATCCGCTTCAGATCGTTAACACATGCCCTGGCTGAACGGCGCCAGCGTCCACGGTGGCGAACCCGACTCGCCTCAAGCCAGAACCTGCGTTGGATTCGCACCACGTTACTCGGCCGAATCCCCGGGTGGTCATCATTCGCGCAGCCGGTCGGTCCGTGGAAAGCCGTCACGCTTGTCCCGAATGACACGCCGAGGGTCGTATCGCGACGCTTCGATGCGAGACTCGACGGCACGGACGGCGTCGTCTCGGTGACTGCGCAGATTCGCGTTTCAGCGGGAGTGACGTTCGACTCCGCTACAGTCTCGATCGGATCGGAGATTCAGCAGGCGAGCATCGGACGGCGCGATGGTGACTGGATCGTCAATGCTTCGATTCGAGTCCCGGATGCCAGCATCTGGTGGCCGCACACTCATGGCGCGCAGCCGCTTTACGATGTGGCGATGACGCTTGGATCTAAAGATTCGCCTGTCAGCCTTGTCCTTGGACGTGTGGGATTCCGCGAAGTGAAACTGGATTCAACGGCCGGCAAGTTTCAGTTGCGCATCAATGGCACAGATGTGTTCTGGAGGGGCGCATGCTGGTGCCCGCCGGACCCATTTGCTCTTCAGAGCTCGCGCAAACAATATCGTCGTATACTGGAGCTGGCTCGTGCCGCTGGCATGAACATGCTCCGTGTTGGCGGGACGATGGTGTATGAACACGATGATTTCTACGACCTCTGTGACGAGCTCGGAATTGTGGTGTGGCAGGATCTCATGTTCGCGAACATGGACTACCCCCATGCCGACGTCGCTTTCACAGCGAACGTTCAGACTGAAGTCAGCCAGTTCATGGAACGGATTGCGGCGCACCCATCCATTGCAATCGTTTGCGGGAACAGTGAAGTCGAACAACAGGCTGCGATGCTTGGGCTGCCAGAGCCCGAGTGGCGCAATTCGCTTTTTGCGACTGTCTTTCCGGAGGTAGTTGCCGGTGTTGCGCCGCGGGTTCCCTACTGGCCTTCGTCACCGAGCGGAGGCGATCTGCCGTTCCATGTGAACGCGGGCGATGGACATTATTTCGGATTCGGACCGTACCTGCGTCCGCCACTGGATGTGCGCGCGAGCAATGTGCAGTTCGCGTCTGAGTGTCTGGCACTCGCCAATCCCCCAGAGCCGGAATTCATAGATCGCATGGAATGTGGCAGCGCCGGTGCAGGCCATCATCCGGATTGGAAGCGCGGCGTACCCAGGGACAACGGCGCGGCGTGGGACTTCGAGGACGTGCGCGACCATTACGTTGGGAAGTTTTTTGGCGTGGATCCAGCGGTAGTTCGATATGGCAATCCCGAGCGCTATCTGGCACTGGGACGAGTAGCCGGCGGCGAGGTAATAGCGCGTACAATCTCGGAGTGGCGCCGGTCGGGATCGCCGTGCAGCGGCGCATTGCTGTGGTTATACAACGATCTGCGACCGGGTCCCGGTTGGGGCGTCCTTGACAGCGAGGGCAATCCCAAGGCGGCGTACTACTACGTCGCGCGCGTATTCAGTCCGATTGCGGTCCTCATGACCGATGAGGGTCTGAACGGAATCAGCATCACTGCAATCAATGATACAGCGACTCCGATCAACCCGGAGCTTCGCCTGTCGTTGCTGAATGGTTCGACTCTCGTAGGCGAGACAGCAACCCGGCTCGCGCTTGGTGCACGCTCATCCGTCGAGTTGACCGCGGACGCCCTGCTCGGCACGTTCACCGATGTCAGCTACGCGTACATGTTCGGCAAGCCGAATCACGATGCCGTAGTTGTCACGCTTATCGATCCCGACAGTGGCGAGTTGTTGGCCGAGTCGTTTCACTTTCCAACTGGCATCAGTGCGCCTCGAGCGCCTGCACATCTTCAGGCTCAGGTCGCGCGGATCAGTGGTGGGGCTTATTCGCTCACCGTTACATCGGACGAGCTTGCACTCGCGGTGGCGATTGAGGCAGTCGGTTGGAAGTTGAGTGACAACTATTTCAACATAGCTCCGGGCCGCGAACGTACGATATTGCTCACTGCTGATGATGGGACGAGCAGGCTCGCAGGGCGTGTGACTGCACTCAATGGCGTCACCTCTGTCGGCTTTCACGCCGCTTAGAATAACGCCTGTAGCGAACACAGTGCGTGGGGCTTAGAGAATCCGCCGCGCAAACCTGAAGCTTTCGCGCAGGTGACGCGCTACTGGATCATCTGCGTCCAGTGCATTTACTCCGAAGCCACCGTTTGCAAGCGAGATATGCACGCATCGGGTCTCTCCAAGCGAAATCGCAACGTGTGTCGGGCGGCCGTCATCACTGTCGGAAAAAAAGAGAAGATCGGCGGGTTCGAAGTCGCTGAGTTCGCTTGAAACCTCACGCCCGCGTTCGCCCTGCATCCATGCATCGCGCGGGAGTTGAGTTCCATGCAGCGCAAATACTGTCTGGACGAAGCCCGAGCAGTCGGCTCCCCATGGCGTGACACCGCCCCACTGATACGGTGTGCCTCTGAACAATTCGCGCGCGCGGAGAACAAGGGACTGTGAATCGGTCTCGAAATACCGGAGACGCGCACGGTTGTTCATCGCAATCCCGCGTGTAACTTCCTCATCGGCATCGAGAAGGGCACCGAGCGGAAGATCCAGCGTACCGAGCAGAGTGGAGCGTACTGTGCAGCCAATCGAAATTCGCCGCTCGGCGCCCCATGCTGACGCGAGCGACGGCAACGCTATGGCATGCTCGACTTCGAGGTATCCGCGATGACACCAGCCTTCGTAGCCGTCCGCACCGCGGAGCCGGAGCCACTTGCCATCAGCATCAATGACATCTCCCTGATGGCCACGGAGAAGCTGCGACACCTGTGTGGCGGAGGCGGCTGCACCACCGAGCAAAGGCGCTATGGATACCCTGACAGTCGCGCGAGCCGATTGTGCGCGATTCGCGCCGCTCGACAGCGAGTCGATCAATGCTCGGGCCAGTCCAGAGTTGGTGGCCGCTCCGATGCCCCGGCGGCGCCTGTCGCGACACCCTGGGGAGCGGCGGCGCCTGCTGCATTCGCCTCGCACCGCTCGCAGCGCACAACCCCCTTGAACACGCACATGATGCAGATGAACGTGCCACAGTCCTTGCAGGGATAGCCCTCGGACGCTCGCTCCTCGTGACCGCAACTGCGGCATAGCATCGCGTCCCGCTCACGCAGTTCCGTCATGCGTCGTCCGGCACGCGCTGCATCAAGCCGTATTCCTTGATTTTCTTGATCAGCGTGGCGCGAGAGATCCCCAACTCGCGAGCGGCGTGCGTACGATTTGACTTATGCGCACGAAGCGTGCGGTGGATGTGCGCTCGTTCGACGTCAGTTATTGTACGCGGGGTGTGATCGTCGCCGGTATCGAACTCACCCAGCCATTCGGGCAGGTGGATTCGCCGCAACACGCTCTCTCCGCGCGACACGACAATGGCGCGCTCAAGGGTATTGCGAAGTTCGCGAATGTTACCTGGCCACGGATATCCGATAAGGTTTTCTATCACGCCATCGCCCATTTCGAGGGGCGAATCGCATATTGACATCGCGAGTGAGTTGAATGTTGCGGCTATCAGCTCCACCAGATCCTCGCGCGGTCGCGCGCGCAGCGGGGGTATGTGGATGGGGGCCGCGCTCAACTGATAATATAGGTCTTCCCGAAACCGTTCTCCGTTCACTTCGCGTACAAGGTCCCTGTTTGCGGCGACCAGGAAGCGAGGCGTGGCGCCGGCAGCGGGAGAGTCGGGGTCACGGTCGGGGCCGTTCAGAACCCGGAGCAGCATATCCTGTGATTGCCGAGATAAGGCGTTCACCTCATCAACAAAAATTGTCCCACCGGTTGCGCTGGCGACCAGGCCACCAATTGTTCTCCCCGGGTTGTCGGCACCGAACAGCTCGGTTTCGACCGAGTCACTGGACTGTAGGGCGCAGTGCACCTCGGCAAAGGGATAGGGTGCCCGGACCGACTCGTAGTGAATGTACGAAGCCAGCCAGCCCTTTCCCGATCCCGGCTCCCCCAGGATCATCGCGGGGGACCCGTCATTCCGTGTTACGGCCTCGACCTGGCGGACGAGGTCGTGCATTGCACGCGACGTCCCGACTAGCGGGAGGATGACCGGTTCTGCGCGCCGAAGTTGCAGGGAATAGCGATGAACCACGGGGATGGAGTTGCCTGGCTGGAGGGTAGGTCGCGATGCCCTGCTAGTGACGATTTATTTGACAGTGTGGCACCAGCAACCTAGCAGCAAGCGGCTCCACTGTAGCGATGATCGGCGTAAAGCCAATGAGCTCCCCGTCGGCTTGAACCGGGAGCCGTGCGTCGGTTGACACTGTAATATGGCGTCCCCGAAGGTAGGTCATAGCCGGGTCGGAAGAAAAATCGCGAAACAACAGTTTCCGGGAGATCCGGAGGGCGTCCGTGAGGCTAATGGGATCGAAGAGGCAAACATCGAGCACCCCATCGTCGTGCCGGATACCATCACCTAGTGTGATAAGGCCGTTCAGGAGAACGCCGAAGTTGGCGATTAGTACGACGGCTGCCTGCCTGCGAGTTACGACGCCGTCGACATCAATCTCAGCGACAAACCTCGGGCGTTTGATAGCGTGTTTCGCGCCGGTTACCACATACGCGAGCACACCTGCGCGGCGCTTCCATGCGCGTGACGTGGACGCAATCATTGACGCGTCGATCCCTACGCCGACGCCGATTGCAAAACGGGTTCCATCTGCCAATCTGCCCAGGTCAACGTGTGCCTCGTCGCCGCTCACGAGAGTTCTTACCGCCTTCGAAACGTCCATCGGGATTGCCAGAGCGCGCGCGAGCAGATTGCCCGTGCCACCCGGGAGAATGCCGACAGGCGGGCCAAACGGTGTTGTTGCGGCGATCACTTCGATCGCTGTACCGTCACCGCCCAGCGAGAATATGGAATCGTACTCGTTCGCCATTGCTGCTGCGATTTCGCCAGCGTGACCGCGCCGCTCCGAGATTACTACATCACACGCTACATGGAGCTTTGCAAATGCGTGACTCGCCTTCCGGACAGAGGCATCCCCTCGACGGGATGCCGGATTGACGATGAGCAGAGCACGCTGGAGCGGAACAAGTCCGGCGCTCCCGCGTCGCGACGACATCAGAACCGCCAGGAACGAAGGAAATCAATTCCGAGCTGTGGCGGAGTCTGCTGAATGGTCTGAAGTGACCCAGGGCGCGAGCAGAGCAAATCTGTTGTGCCAGGTTCAACACCCAACTGTGCGGTGTAACTCTGGCTGAATCGATATTCCAGACGCAGACCCAGATTGTGCTGGAAGCTCGACGCGCTGCGGAAGTTCTCTGCGCAGAAGCCCGTGCTGAAATTCAGGAAAAGGTTGTTGTTCAGCTGTTTTCCAACCAGCGCGCGGGTATTGAGGAGGTTGCTGTAGAAGTTCGAATTATCCGTTGTTCCCTGTGATTGTGCTGCCAGGAGCGCAGGCGTTTGAAGTTCTACCACATCGAACACCGATCTGGGAATCGCGCTGCTGATGATGTTGCCGGCCGAACGCACCGCGACGTTCGCTAGCTGATTGACGTACTGTTCCGACGTATAGTCGAGCGCAAACGCAGGTTCGCCGGTAATCAGATAGCTGAGCAAATCGGATTGTGACAACGGCAGATTGTCCGCGCTTGAGAGCGCGAGTGACGGCGCCGAGAGTGTGCCTCCGATCGTGGCGCGAATTCTGATGTCCTGCCCATTCAGGCTCTGGCGCGGTCTGCGCACGGTATTTATCGCTGTAATGTTGAGCGCCGGGTCGAGATCCGGAGTGCCGAAGAAACGGAGCGTTCCCTGCTCCACATCAAACGTTGGTTGTACAAACGGCACTACATTCAGACGATAAGTTCCTCGGATGGCATTGAGCTGACCGTCGAGCGCGAGCTGCGATGGCTCGCCGGTTACAGGGCTCCGGCCGAGTGTGACGTTCAGGGATCCACCGAGTTTGATATTTGCTTCTGCGGATCTGAGCCAGACATCATCACCGACATTGATCGACACGTTATCGAGTCGAAGGTTCTTGACGAAATCGCTGGGAGTGGTCGGTAGAATCGCGCGGTTGCTGGCCACGGTCGTATCAACGACGTCAACGAGTTCGGGATCGTTGAGATCGACCAACCGCTTGGTTATGAGCTCTGGTATGTAAACCGTCCCGCGATCAACACGTACGGCGCCGGTGACGCGCGCGCCTGAGTATGGTCCAGTCAGTGATATGGGAGACGTGGTTGTAACGTCGAGCGTAGCCAGTCCGCGTCGATCGACTGCCCGGAAATCCCGCGCGGTGGCATTGAGCGCGAAGACCGGGTTGTCATACTGTGTCAACGCGATGTTTCCGCTGACGTCGAGTGTTCCCCGCCGGTCGCGCGTAGTGGACGCAGACATTTTCCTGATGAACACTGTATCACCGGAGAGTACAATATCCGCGCCTATCCGATCCAGATGAACCCCGATCGGTACGACAGTCGCGGAGCCACTGTCCACGACGATGCTTCCTTCCATTCGTGGTCGCGCGGTGGTGCCGGTCACGTCGAGGCTCGCGGTAAGAGCTCCGTGGAGGTCTGTCAAACCGCTTCCGAACAATTCGAGCAAGGCAAGGCTGAAGCCGTCGGTTCGTACCGACCCCCGTATGGAATCACCGAGGAACGCAATATTGCGGACCGCGACGGAACCGCCCATCGACCGACTGAATATCACTGAGTCGATTGTGAGTCCGCGCGCATCCGACAACAGATGTACAGGGGCGCGAAGGGCGTACGCGTTCAGGGAATCAACCGTAACATTCGCGGAGTCGACGCGAAAGCGCACAACACCACTGTCGGCGCTGGTTATGTCGCCAGACGCTGATGCGCGCGCATTATCGCGTCCCACAAAATCCGCTCTGAACGCAGCGTCGTTGCCGTTGCTGATTCGAAGGCCAACCGTGGCCTGCACCACCGGGACCGGACCAGCGGACAGTGTATCAGCCGTGAGTGCAACAACACCGCTGGATTTGGTGCCAAGATCTCGCATCGCGTAGCTGGCGTGCAGGTTCTTGATGTGCGCGGGTCCGGCGACGACGTCGCGGGCCGAGGCCGTTCCCTGAGCCTGCAGCGCATTCGGCGAGCCGCTCAATGTTCCCTTTATCAGTACCGGGCCGGATGTCGTGTGAGTTGCGGAGCCAGTCGAAGTCGATCCGATGAGGTGCTCCAGCGCGCCGAGGGATGCAAGCCCGACCTCTATGTTCAACGCTCCACTCTCACCATCCGTTGCAGCGACTGTACCGCTGGCGTGAGCGGTAGCGTCGGCAGTCGCAATCGTCATCGTGTCGACTGTTACGAGCCCATTGCCAAAATGGACCCGTGCCAGAGACGGGCGCATCGCCGTCGTGCCGATGCGTGATTCAAGAAGCGACGCGGCCCCGGTTCCGGTGAGATTCGCAACTGAATCGCCAGTCACATCAAGCGCGTACGTACCATTGAGTGATGTGGACGGTAGTGACTCATTGCCGAGCAGACTTCGGAGGTTCGCATTCGAAATCGTACCGATCCCATGAGCGCCATACGTTGGTGGGTCGGCGTCGACTGTCCCGTCGTACGAAAGCGTGCCACCATCGCCTGAAAGCGAAGTCGTAACCCGAAGCGCAGGGCTTTCGCCGACGACGCGTATAGGGCCACTCAGAGAGTCTCGCAGCGGGACACCCGGATAGGACTTTCTCAACGTCGTGAACGAAAGCGGGTGCGCCTGAAGGTCAAGGTCATAGGTCAGATATTTCTCGCCCCAGGTGACGCGGCCCTTGCCGGACACCTGCGATACTGGTCCGTCTCCATCCTGATGCGTCATGTCGGCATCGTGAAATCGGACATCCAGCCAGACAGAATCAAGTACCGCATTACCGGACACCGTCCCATTGAGCCGCGGGAACTCCTTGTTCAGATACTGCAGAGTACGTAAATCCAGCGTTGAGACATTCACCGCGAACTCGTTGAATGCAGTAAATGCTGGAGAGAATATGTTCAGCTCGCCCTTGCCGCTTAACTCCGTATACGCGCCGGGGACGTTCGTGTCTGCAAATCGAAGGTGCGAGTCATCCACCTTGAAGCGGGCCAGGTTCCCGCCGGATGCGTGGACTGTGCCGGTGATATCGCCCTGCCAGTTGTATGGAAACGCTTTGCCATTCAGTGTGCGCAGCAGATCGAAGTTCACGGGGGACGCCGTCAACTGAACGTCCGTCACGATCAGGGTATCCTCGCCGGTCGTAAATGTCATGTTCCCACGCAGATGCGACCGCGTGGAATGGACATCCATGTCAGTCAGTGCGAAATCCGTAAGGTGTGGGTGTCGCGGCTGCGTGCGGATGTCAAGCTCTGTCGTCCCAACTCCTGTGCGTGGCAACGTCGGGTAGATCCAGGCGACATCGTTGAGCGACGCCGAGTCGGCGTGCACGTGTACGTTGTAGCGGATAGGCAGATCGCTGCCCCAGACGATCTTTCCCGATGCGCGACCTGTGGATGCCGGGAGATCAAGGTGCGGGATGTCAAGCCAGATCGAGTCGCCAAGTTGGCGAACAACGCCGTTGGAATTGGCGAAGCGGAAAGGAGGATCTGCCTCGGTGACCTTGAGATGCGTAAAGCGAAACAGCATGCCGACAGTATCGGGATGGCTGAGGCGGGCGAATGGCACAGTGACGTCGGCGTTGGTCCATCGCCAGGTGCGGGCGAATCCGTCGCGCGTTTTACGTATCTCGAGGTCCTTGCGAGTGAGTTCGTAACGGATTGCGCTGTCCAGAGCCGCGTGCTTCAGCCAGGGCGCAGGATGCCACGGCAACGTGAGTATGAAAGTAGCGTTGTGAATCAGCGCCGAATCGATGACGATGAACGGACTCGCTGACGGCCGCTCGAACTTTGTTTGCTTGGTCTCTGGAAAGACCTCGCGGAAGTTCCAGTTGCCATTCTCGTGCTGCCGAATGTACACGACGGGATGCTCGGCGTGAACGTCGTGCAGGAGAATGCGACGGTCGAACAGATCCCGCAGATCGTACTTGATTGAGACGCGTCCGGTGCTCACAAAGAGCGAATCGTCCGGATCGCGGATCTCGAGCGAGTCTATCGTGACACCGGTGAAAAAACCATCAGTGATGTGGCCAACGTACAGTTTGCCATGTACACGTTCCTTCAACGCCGCGACGACAAGATCGCGCACTTGCGCTCGACCGCGAGTAGTCTGCGTGATTGCGAGCAGCGCCAGGACTGCCAGCGTGAAGATCGCGAGCAATCCGGCAGCGGTGCCGATGACAATCCGGCCGCGTAGCGTCACCCTGCTAGAACGCCTGGCCGATCGCCAACCCGAAGGTCAGACGGCTTCCAAATGACTTGCTGGCCGGCGGCTTGTAGCCAGAGCATACGCCGGCCGCCTGAACGAGGCGCGGATTGCTGGGGTCTGTGTTGTCGGTTGTGACTTGCAGTTTATTGCCGGGTGCCACACACGGGAGAGCGCCCGCGTCCGCGGTGCTCTCGTAGTACAGGGGGCCCGCAACCTGTTGATACGGATTGTATCCAACGACGACCCGGACAGGCCCGACTGGCGTGAGCGCCGCGATCTGGACACCGGGAGTGACCTTGATGCTGAATGCGCCGAACGTACTCGCGCCACCGCGATTCCATACGTCGCCTGCGTCCAGAAAGACACCAAACTGCAGCACATCCGGGAGAACGGGGCTGCGGAGCCTCAGTTCCAGATTGCCAACTACCATGCTATTGCCACCTACAGGCACGATTCGACGCGGTTTGTCAGTGCCCAGGTAGCGAAAATATGTATTCGTGCGGCCTGCTGTATCGATGATTGTTACCGTCTGATACGATGGTGCAATGTACGTAGCGGCACCAAGTTCGTTCTGTGCAAATCCGCGAACAGAACTCGGACCACCGGCGTAAAGCCGCTCCTGCGGGGGAATGAATCCGGCGTTGCTGCGGAAGCTGCCGCTGAAAACCAGTCCGCCACGCAGGCGCATTGCCAGCACATTGCCGCCGCCAAGGGAGATGTATCGTGACGCTTCACCAAGTAATGTGTTGAACTGCAATCCGGAATCAGACAGTACCAACGGCGAAGCGTGGCGTACCTCAAATCGCAGCAGTCCGCCGGCGGATGGCGCTACCGCGTCGTTCGTTCCGTCATGAGACACGACTGCGTTCACCACGGCGAGTCGCTGGTTCTTCTGAACCCTGTCGCGCTCCTCAGCCGTACACAGGTTGAACACGGCACAGAAGAGCGCCGGCTGAGACTCGGTTCGCCCGAAGTCCATCGTGTAGCCAAAGGTGACTGGGGTCCGCGTCCAGCGCTGATACTGCAGCGATGCGACGCCGCCGATCGATGTCGTTCTTACATAGACCTTGTATTCGCTCACACGGGACGTATAAGCCGTGAGTGTCGGGACAGTTCGCAGTCCAAAGAAAACAGGCTGACGGAGAGTTGCGCCGAGGTAGTAGTTGAGGTTATCGCTGTAAGGGTCGGCCTTCGCCTGTGGACACAGGTCCGGCGCGCCGTCCAGCGGTCGCCCAATGCCGATCTTGGAAACGCGACCCTGAATGGTGAGATGGCGCGCACCGTTCAGAAAGTTGTAATTGTCAAGCTCACCAGTTGCACGAAAGCAATCGAGTGTGCCATAGCCTGCACCAAGTCGAGCGGCGTGCATTGTATTTTCGGCGAGCGCGATATTGAGAGGTGCGAGCGAATCGGTTCCGACACGGGAGCCAGCAGCGCTGTCGAGCGCAAGTGACACGTGTGTGTAGGCATCGGTCTGGTAGAGAGCGCGCTGTGCATCGACCAGGGCCTGCTCACGAAACAGTGACCCGGAATCGATCCCGACTATGCGTTTTACTGTGTGGTTCGAGATATGCTGCTTCTTGCGAGGAGCGGGTGTGACAGAGATCGCGAGACGACCAAACCGGGTGAGGGTGCCGGGACTGATGACCAGCGTGTCGAACGCAACGAGACCGCTATCGGTCGTAGCGAAGTTGTTGCGCGCGCTGACCGCGGGATATCCAGCATTGCGGAGGCGACGAGTTATCAGATCAATCGATGCGTCAATCCTTGTTCGATCGAAGCGCTTACCCACACTGACGGGAATTCCTGCGACGACATCGCGCCGATTGGGTAGCGAATCAAGCCCGTTGATCACGAATGAGCGCAGAACTGTTGCTCGACCTTCGTGGATTCGGAACTCCACGCGCGCTCCACTGCGACCGGCTGCGACCCTGCTGGTGTCGACAGTCACCTCCGGGAAACCACGGCGCCGGTAAAACAGGATGAGGCGAAGTCGGTCGTTTGCGAACTCCTGCTCATCGAGACACCGGCGTGCTGAAAACGGCAGATCCAGATAACGGCGCGCCCACGCTGAGGGAGTCGTGACTATTGCGTTGGCGAGCTCGGCGTCCGTGAAGACGCTATTCCCGTTGAAGTCGAGTCCACGCACTTCCGTGTCACCAGCGTTGCAACGAAGATCCTGCGCGCTGGCGACGGTGGGCAGAGCCCAGCTGGCGGCCAGAACGGTGGCCGCGGTGATTATCCTCTTTATGATGTCCGCGGTCACAATTGACGCTCTAATGATAGCCCGGTAAGTTCTCGCCTCGCCCCCTATGATGTCAACAGCCGTCCTCTCCAGAGGACCCTCCGAATTTCCATCTGCCGGACTCGCACGACTGCGCCGGCCTGCCGGACTCGTCGGAATCGCGGGAATCGTGGGTCTGTCCGCCATTGCGATGGTGTCTGGATGCGGGGGCACGTCGACTCCTGACAGGCACATGCTCATCGACTCCCGGGACAGCTATGATCCGCGATCCCTGGATCCAGCGCTCTCGACTGACGTTCCCACAGGCCGCGCCGTCTCGTACGTGTTCGATGGACTTGCCCGATTTACTCCAAAGGCCGAGGTGGTGCCGGACCTCGCAACGTCATGGCAGCTCGCCCGGGACGGCGTCACGTACACGTATCACCTGAGGCAGGGCGTCAAATTTCACGATGGGACCAGATTTTCAGCGGCCGACGTTCGACATTCGTGGGAACGAGCCCTGGACCCGAAGACGCAGGGCGGTCGCGGGTGGCCGCTTTATCCGATCAGAGGTGCACGGGAATTCGCTGCTGGCACCGCCAGGACGATCGCGGGATTGAGCGTTGTTGATGACAGCACTATCCAGATCACGCTGACAGAACCGTTTGCGATTTTCCCCAAGATGCTTGCCATGCCGGCAACGGCCATAGTGCCAATGAGAACACCACCCGACTTTGGCGAACACCCGATCGGCACCGGACCGTGGAAGTTCGTCTCGTGGCATCACGATGACTATCTGCTTTTTGCACGGAATGAGAACTACCATGAGGGCGCCCCGCTCGCCGACTCGCTTGAAGCGCGCATCATCCCCGAGCAGAGCACTGCCGAAGCCGAATTCGAGGCGGGAAATGTAGACGTCTTTCAGGTACCGGCGCAGGAATCGCCCTCGTGGGAGGCGAATGACGAACAGCGACCGTTGTTGCAGTCAGCTCCGTCGCTTCGATTGATTTACGGCGCGATAAATACGACTCGAGGGCCACTCCGCGATGCGCGCGTGCGACAGGCGATCAACCTGGCGGTCGATCGCGGCATGATCCTGAAGAGACTCATGGGCGGTCGCGGGACACTCGCGGCTGGTGTTATTCCTCCATCGCTGGACGGGTACAATCCCTCACTCGAGCCGTATCCCTATGACAGCGTCCGGGCGCGCGCGCTACTGAAGGATGCTGGATATCCCAATGGCATCGACATCGAGCTCTGGACTTCGCAGAGCGAACAGTTTCCGCGAATTGCCCAGACGATACAGGCATATCTGGCGCGTGTCGGCATTCGGGTGAAGATCGTGCAGCGCGATGCTTCGTCGATGCGGGAAGCTGCACGTAACGGGAAGACCGATCTTGCGCTCAAGGACTGGTATGCGGACTATCCCGATGCGGAAAATTTTCTTTACCCGCTGCTTCACAGCGTGAACCGCGGAGTCGGAGGCAACGTTTCCTTCTTCAGCAACGCGACATTCGACAGCATCGTGACGAAGGCTCGGCGCGAGCCGGACGATCAGAAGCGATTCGTACTCTACCGTCAGGCCGATTCGCTCGCTCACGACCAGGCACCGATGCTCTTCATGTTCTTCTACACAGAACTGTACGCTGTGCAGCCATGGGTCAAGGGTTTTACGGTTCCATCGATCTTCACCGGTGAACGATGGACAAAGGCGTACATCCAGCGATCAGTTGATTCTGCAGCGGTGAAAAAGTGACGTCGTACATCCTTCGCAGATTGCTGCTGGCGATACCGACCCTTTTTGGTGTGCTGGTCGTCACGTTCCTGCTGTTGTACGTCGCGCCGGGTGACCCGGTACAGGAGATGGTCGGCGAGCGCGCAGATTCGGCGACCATCGCACGGCTTCGCAAGGAACTGCGGCTGGATCAACCAGTGACTGTTCAGTTCGCGCACTATGCCGGCGGCGTTCTGCGCGGAGACCTCGGCACTTCCTACATAACACGACGGCCGATCCTGAGCGACGTACTCGAGCGATTCCCCAAGACGCTCCTTCTCGCAGGAACGGCAATGCTGTTTGCCTCGATAACGGGAATTCTGATCGGCGTGTTGAGCTCGATGCGGCCGAATGGCTGGTTCGATCGCATTGCCCTTGGTGGTGCGTATCTCGGGATTTCGTTCCCCGTGTACTGGGTAGGGCTGCTGCTGATCCTGCTTTTTGCGGTGACACTTCACTGGCTTCCGCCTTCCGGATATGGCGGCGTGAAGCACCTCATTCTGCCCGCTCTGGCTTTAGGGACAAGATCGGTCGCGTTTCTCGCGCGCATTACGCGCTCCGCGATGCTGGATGTTCTGAATAGCGACTTCGTGAGGACTGCCCGCGCCAAGGGACTGAGCGAACGAGCTGTTGTATTCAAGCATGGGCTCCGAAATGCGTTGATACCGGTGATTACGGTGCTCGGGCTCGACTTCGGCTACTATCTCACCGGAAGTATTCTGACCGAGACAATCTTCAGCTGGCCGGGTCTTGGTCGCTATGTTGTTAACGCCATCTCAAGGCGCGATCTCCCGGCGATTCAGGGAAGTGTATTATTTCTCAGCGTCATCTTTGTCCTCGTGAACCTCCTGACCGACCTTGCTTACGCGAAGGCGGACAAGCGCGTGAGCCTATAACACCAGGGAACCTCCTCATGACCAGCACGAGAGAGAATGTTACCAGCGGTGGACCGTGGGAGAACGTGGTTGGTTATTCGCGCGCGGTGCGCGTTGGCGATCATGTGTACGTGGCGGGCAGCACAGCCGCCGGTCCCGACGGGAAGATCATCGGTGAAGGCAATGCGTATGCGCAGGCTGTTCAGGCGTTGGTAACGATCAAGCTCGCACTCGAGCGGGCTGGGGCAAGTATGTCGGATGTGGTACGAACGAGGATGTTCGTAACCGACATCTCGCAATGGGAGGATTTCGCGCGTGCGCACGGCGAGTTCTTCCGCGACGTTCGGCCGGCAGCAACGATGGTCGAAGTGAGCAGATTGATCGATCCTGCGATGATGGTCGAGATCGAGGTGGATGCGGTCGTAGAGGACTGAGCGCTGTCGGCGGGATGACTACAAGCTCCGACCAATCAGTCGTCCTTCTGCCCGAATACTGCCATGTTCGAGCTGTGGCCTGGTGCGACTTTCTTGTCGGGGTGGACGAAGTGCACGGCCTGATTCACTGCAGTTGCGGCTTCGGCGAAGCCCGTTGCGATGAGCTTGAGTTTGCCCGGATAGCTGCAGATGTCGCCAGCCGCGTAAATGCCCCGGTGTCCGGTCTCCATCTGACTGTTCACCACGATTTCGTCGTTCACCAGGTGAAGTCCCCACTCGTTCAGCGGGCCGAGATCACTGACGAAACCGAGCATCGGCAGGATAACGTCGCAATCGAGCTGCAGCAGCTCCTTCGACTTTACGTGTCGGAGAGTTACCGAGTCGATTGCGCCCGCGGTCGCATGGATGTCCTGCAACTCGTGGAACGCAAACAGTTTGGTCGCTCCTGTCTCGCACGCACTGAGCACATCCGCAATGGTTGACGCGTGCGCTCGAAAGCGATCGCTTCTATGTACGAGTGATATAGCCTGCGCGGTACCGCGAAGCTGTTGCGCCCAGTCAAAGGCGGAATCACCGCCGCCAATGATGACGACGCGCTTGCCGCGAAACTGCGCGGGATCGAGAACCCGATCCTGGATTCCCTTTCCGTACCACGGCTCAGCTACGGCTTGCGGCAACCGGCGCGGCGAAAATGCGCCAATCCCCGCTGCAAGAACGAGCGACCGGGTCGGGAATCGATCGGTTTTTGTGACAAGTACAAAATGCCCATCTACCTCTTCCAGGCCCGTCACATGCTGGTTCAGGTGCACCGGCTCGTTGAACTGAGCTGCCTGCTCCTCCATCGCGCGGACCAGATCCTTGGCAAGTATCTTCGGAAAGCCTGCAACGTCGAAGATGTACTTCTCGGGGTACAAGGCCGTGAGCTGGCCGCCCGATTGGGAAAGGGCATCGATTACCTGCGCGCTTGCTCCACGCATACCGCAATAAAATAGGGCAAAAAGTCCTGTTGGGCCGGCCCCTAATATCGTAACGTCTTTGATCTCATGCTCCATGGGGCGAAATTTACCCGGATATGACTATGAAGATCTACACGAAAACTGGCGACGCCGGCACCACAGGGCTATTTGGTGGCGGCCGAGTACCAAAGGACGATGCCCGCGTTGATGCCTACGGTGACGTCGATGAGCTGAACGCCGTGCTCGGTGCCGCGCGCGCGACTGGCCCGATGCCGCGCGTTGACGAGATACTGGTGGCCGTTCAACGCGACCTTTTTGCCATAGGTGCCCTGCTTGCCACGCCAAACATTGAAAAAATGCACGCGCATCTGGCCAAGGCTCGGATTGACGACGAGCGAATCGCTGAGCTCGAGCGGGCCATCGATGCCTGCGACAATGAACTCGAACCCCTGAAGGCCTTCATAATTCCGGGCGGGACGCCCAAGGCAGCCGAACTGCATGTCGCGCGAACGGTATGCCGACGCGCCGAACGCAAGGTCGTCCACCTTCAGCACGACGTTGAGCTTCCAGCACTCGTCATTGTTTATCTCAATCGACTGTCCGACCTTCTCTTCTCTCTTGCCCGCGTCGCGAACAAGCGTGCTGGTACGGGCGAGGTGACGTGGTAGATCGGAGCGGACAACATACCGAAGCACAATCCGTCGCCTTTCTGAGCGCGGGCGATTATCAGGTAACCATCGCACCGGGACTACTCGACCGGGTCGGCGAAATCGCGATGGCCGAAGCTCCGGCGCACAGATATGCCGTAATCTCGGACAGCCACGTGGCACCGCTCCACGCATCGCGCGTTGTGGCTGGTCTCGAACGCAGCGGACACAACCCCCTGTTGCTGACTATTGAAGCAGGCGAGGCCCACAAGACGCGCGAAAGCTGGATCGCTCTCACCGATCGCCTTCTCGACGCCAAGTTTGGCCGAGACTCTGCGATTATCGCACTAGGCGGTGGCGTGGTCTGCGACGTCGCTGGTTTCGTCGCAGCGACCTTCATGCGGGGCGTGCCGGTCGTCCACGTCCCCACGTCCCTGCTCGCGATGATCGATGCTTCGCTCGGCGGGAAAACCGGTGTCGATACTTCACACGGGAAGAATCTCGTTGGTGCGTTCCACCAGCCCAGCGCCGTGATAATCGATCCGGAAGTGCTGGAAACCCTCCCGATCGAGGAACTCCGATCGGGGATGGCTGAGGCTATCAAGCACGGCGCTGTCGCGGACGCGGCATACTTCGACTATCTGGCGCAGGAGGCGCCCGGGCTACTTGCGCAGGGATCGGGGAGGCGTGACGTTCAGGCGCTGAATTACGTCATCGAGAAGAGCGTCCGTCTCAAGCTGGGGGTCGTGGCTAAAGACGAGCGGGAAGCGGGAGCGCGAAAAGCCCTGAACTTCGGCCACACTATAGGACACGCGATCGAGATGCTGAGCGGCTACTCAATGCGACATGGCGAGGCTGTAGGTGTTGGGATGCTGCTCGAAGCCGCAGCCGCCGAGCGCGAGGGCATCACCGATCCGGGGACCGCAGCTCGGATTCGCAGCGCCCTGATCGCAGCCGGCCTCCCAACCGAGCGGCCCTCCGCTCAATCGGCATCACGTATCCTCGAATCGATGCGGGCTGACAAGAAAAGTCGAGCCGGGGTCACCGAATATTCGATCCCTCGGCGCATTGGAGTGATGGCGGCCGAAGATTCCGGGTACGCAGTCCGGCTACCGGATTCGGTGGTAGAAGAGGTCCTCGGTTGAAGCGCTGGGAGATTGCGAGGGCGATCGTCGCGGTAATTATCGCGATCGTAGTCCTGAAGAGCGGGTTTGCGCGCCTGCCTGATTCGGCGCCGGAGCCATTCCGCCATCCACCTGTGATCGTGTATGCACACGACATGCTGCCACCGATTGTGATCCGGGCCGAGCGAGCACTTCCCAAGCTTCACAAGCTTAAGAGCATCTTCGTCCGCGCGACGCCGGGCGAGGCACTCCCTGTGTCCGTGACCCAATACTGTCTTCAGGGTACCACCCGAAGGGACCACTACGTCCGCGAAGGAATCGTTGCGGCTGACCCCCGAATCTTCCCACTGTCGGGCTACGTCGAGATCTTCCTGGGCAAGAAGTATCTGGGCCGCTTCCTGGTGGACGATACGGGCGGAAAGGTCAAGGGACGAACGCTCGACATCTGGACTCCCTCTTGCTCTGATGCAAGGCGGTTCGGTCGCCAGCGCGGGACGGCGACCCTGGTCCTTCAAACGGAGAAATGATGTCAGCCTTTACCACGTATCTGGTCGGCTATTTCGTAGTGATCATCGGCCTCGGCATAGGCGCCTACCTGCTGAATGTGCCCGCGATGTGGATCGGCGTAGGAGTGATTGTACTGGTTGGACTGGGGATCCTGACGGCGACAAGCCGAACCAAGCAGAAAGACCCCCCGAGCACCTGACCGGGGGCGGAGCGCCAGCTTCGCGCCATCGACGTGACATATCACATTCCTTTGGCACGAAATATGGCTGTTGACCAAATTGTTTTCGCACATTAGTCTGACTGCTTCAGCCCACTAATTGGAGCGTCTATGCCGGCAGCGGTCGAAAGCAGGCCAAAAGGGTTCGCGCGGTCCTCTCCTTCAACAGCCTTCGACCAGTACCTGCACGACATACAGAAGCTTCCCCTGATAACCGACGTCGAGGAAGAGCGAAGATTGGCCCGACGCGCGCAGGAAGGCGATGAGCGGGCAGCCGAGCGATTGGTGACGGCAAATCTTCGATTCGTGATTTCGTATGTGAAGAAGTATCAGGGGCACGGGCTGGATCTCAGTGAGCTCGTAGCGATTGGCAACGAAGGGTTGGGTTGCTCAAGGCGGTAAGAAAGTTCGATCCGGACCAAGGCGTCAAATTCATCTCCTACGCCGTCTGGTGGGTCCGTCAGGCGGTACTGAAGGCGCTGGCTGAGCAAACGCGCTCGGTGCGCATCCCGCTGAATCAGAATTCACAGCTTATCAAGCTTTCGCGCGCAGAGACCGTTCTCGCTCAGGTTCTGAAGCGCGATCCGACCGACAATGAGCTCGGTCGCTTGCTGGATGAGACGCCTGACACTGTGCGTTCATCGCGCCAGATGTCAGCGACAGAGATCTCGCTGGATGCGCCGATTGACCGTAGCGATCGCGAGGCGTCGACGCTCGGCGAGCGTTTTGCCGGGGTTGATGGTGGGGAGATCGAAGACGTCACCGACTTCAAGCTGATGCGCGAGTCGATCGACAAGGCGTTCAAGAGATATCTGACGCCGCGTGAGCGGAAGATTCTCTATCTGTACTACGGCCTGGGTCAGGATTCCGAAGCGATGACACTTGAGAGAATCGGGACTCTACTCGGCGTGACAAGAGAGAGAATCCGGCAGATTCGCGAGCGTGCATTCGAGAAATTGAGACAGTCGCCAGATGGTGGCGCTCTATCCGGATTCTGGGGAGCAGCGTAGCAGAACCAGCGTGATCACAGGTAGGCAGCGAGGACCCGCGATGCGGGTCCTCGCTTTATCTTACCCATTGTGATCCCCGCGTTCGTAAACGATGCCGCTGGTACGTCCGCTGAGGCTAAACGTGCACTGGAAGACGTTGGTGGATTCGAGATTCACGCGACGTCGCCCGAAAGCCTCGAAAGCGCGATTCGCGCGGCGATGGCGTCGAAGCCGCCGCGGATCGTGATCGCCGGGGGGGACGGTAGCGTGGGGACGGCAGCGCGGGTTGTTTGCGGTACCGAGACCGAGCTTGCGGTACTGCCCGGCGGTACGCTGAATCACTTTGCGCGTGACCAAGGAATTCCGACAGATTTTCACGAGGCCGCGACGACCGCCATCAACGGCGAGCCGGCGGTGGCAGACACCGCATACATCGGCGATCGCCTGTTTCTCAATACAAGCTCGGTTGGCGCATACGTTGGGTATGTCCGGCTACGCGACCGAATCGAGAAGTACTTCGGGTACAGGCTTGCGAGTCTGGTGGCAGCTGTACGGCTGTTCATGTCGATGCGACCCGTGGAGCTGGAACTGGATGTGGATGGGGAGCAACGCCACTACAGTACACCGATCGTCTTCATAGGAGTCGGTGAGCGAGAGACGCTCTCTCCGACACTCGGGAATCGTGTGCGCGGGGGCAAGGATTGTCTCCACGTGATTGTCGTACGTGAGCGACGGGCGGCTCGGCTGCTGGTGGTTGCACTCGACGCGGCAACGCGCGGCCTGGGAGAACTGGCCCGTACTCCGGAGCTGGACAGCTTCATGGTTGATGCCTGCAAGATCAAGTTGCGGGGCCGACATCATGTAGCCGTTGACGGAGAAGTCATCAAGGCGTCGCCGACGCTCGATTACCGGATCGCCAAGGCGTCGCTGCGTATCGTTGTACCGCGAGCGGGCGGGAGCGCGGAGGTACCATGACCGCCCCAGTCGCGACGAGCGTCACCGAGAAACTGCGTGCGATCGTTGGTGATCGATTCGTTCTGCAGCGCGACGCAACACTGCTGGCGTATGAGTCGGACGGCTTGCCAGGATATCACAGGCGACCGTCGCTCGCGGTGTTTCCGGGATCGCGTGCCGAAACCATTGAAGTCGTGCGATTGCTCGCCGAAACGCGAACCTCGTTCGTACCGCGTGGAGCTGGCACCGGCCTGTCTGGTGGTGCACTCGCCGACGGCGTGGTTCTACTGGGGCTCCATCGGCTGAAAACAGTGCTCGACGTGGACGTTGCGCGGATGCGTGCGACGGTCGAGCCTGGCGTCGTCAATGCTGCGCTGAACAAGAGACTGGCTCGGCACGGCGTGTTCTATGCGCCAGACCCTTCAAGCGAAGCAGCGTGCACGATTGGAGGTAATGTCGCGGAAAACGCAGGTGGTCCGCACTGCCTCAAGTATGGTGTGACGCTGAACCACATTCTCGCGGCGACGGTTCTGCTTCCCGACGGTGACGTCATCGAGATCGGTGATCGTGACGGCGGGATGTCTGGTTACGATCTTCTCGGCGCATTCACAGGTTCAGAAGGTTGTTTTGGCGTCGCACTCGATGTCACTGTCCGGCTCACGCATCGTCCTGCGGCCGTGCGGACCGCGCTTGCGGATTTTGTAAACGTTGCTGACGCTACGCGAGCCACGTCGGCGATCATCGCGTCTGGCGTTGTCCCTGCGGCACTCGAGTTCATGGATAACGGAACGATTCGCGTTGTGGAGGAATCGATATTCGCGGCTGGATATCCGATTGATGCCGCAGCGGTACTGCTGATCGAAGTCGATGGCAGCGATGAAAGCACGGACGCCGAGATGGAAGTCGTGCGTTCGTTATGCATGGAGTCGGGAGCGCGGACTGTTCGCGTCGCGACGAACGACGCTGAGCGCATGCGACTGTGGCAGGGGCGCAAGAAGGCATTTGGGGCGATGGGTCGGCTCGCGCCGAATCTGGTCGTGCAGGACGCTGTGATACCGCGCACTCAGTTGACCGACGTCCTGGCGCAGATCCACGCGATTGGCGATTCCCATGGCCTCAAGGTCTGCAATGTATTCCACGCCGGCGATGGCAATCTGCACCCGAACATATCGTACGACGCGGGCGATCCGGATCAAGTTGAGCGTGTTCATGAGGCAATGAGCGCGATCATGCACGCGTGCATCGCGGCCGGCGGAAGCATCACCGGGGAGCACGGCGTAGGCCTCGACAAGCTCCCTTACATGACGAAACTATTTGACGAGCCGACACTCGCAGCGATGTGCGACCTTCGGAACGCCTTCGATCCGGAGCATCGGTCGAATCCTGCGAAGGTTGTCCCGGTGCACTCATGCAGAGAGTGGCTTGCGGCGCCCTCTGCGCGGCCATCGTCGGGTGGAGGCACGAATGCGCGGTGACCCCGCAGTGGCGGCCGCAATTCGCGATGCAGGCGCGACTGGCACTCCGCTCCGGATAGCCGGCCGCGGCACCTGGCTTCACGCTGGCGCGTCCGTCGCTGCGGAGACGACGCTGTCGCTCGTCGACGATGCCGGGATTCAGGCGTATGCACCCGACGATCTTACCGTGACGGTGCGCGCGGGTACAACGCTCCGCGAACTGAGCGAGGCGCTCGCGCTGCGTGATCAATGGGTAGCACTTGATCCTGAAGGTGACGCGAATGGAACGCTCGGGGCAACAGTAGCTACATGCTCGTACGGTCCCGCCGCCGCGTTTTTCGGCACGCCGCGCGATCAGGTGCTCGGCATGACCGTAGTCCTGGGCACCGGCGACATTATTCGTCCTGGCGGCAAGGTTGTGAAGAATGTGGCGGGATTCGATCTCACTCGATTGATGATCGGAGCGTGGGGTACGCTTGGTGTAATAACCGAGATCACGTTTCGAGTTCGTTCACGCGCCATGAGAAGAGATTCGATCGCGCACATGCGGCGTCAGATGCCAGCGTTGCACGGTTATCGCGAGCCGGTGATTGTGAACGCGAAGATTGCGGATACACTGCGGCGGCGCTTCGATCCGTTTGGCATTCTGAATCCAGGAATCATGCGAGAAGTTGCATGACTCCGCCAACCGGAACACCGTCTCCCCTTCCGGACAGTCCGCTCGCGCGCGAGCAGGCTGGTCTCGATGCGTGCGTCCACTGCGGCTTTTGCCTCGAGGCGTGCCCGACGTATCTCACGCTGGAAGACGAGAACGATTCACCGCGCGGCCGAATCGTCCTGATGCGCGCACTCCTCGACGGAAGCCTTCCACCCAGCGATCCGGATCTTCGTCAGCACATCGACCAGTGTCTTGGATGTCGTGCGTGTGAGACGGCGTGCCCTTCTGGCGTACCGTACGGCCATCTGCTCGAAGCGACGAGAGCGACGATGCGTGGAGGGCACGCGCCGACCTTCGGGTCTCGGATTCTGCTTGCGGTTTTTGCGCATCGCCCACTGATGCGATTCGCGATGGCGATGGCGCGACTTCTCGCTGCGACACCGATTCCCACGCTGCTGCTCAAGCTTCCTGGCCGGTTGGGGTCCGGTATGGCGATGCTCGCGTCGACTGATTTTCCGCTTGAGCGAGCCAAGTATGTTGCCCATGGTACCGGCGAGAACGGGAGCGCGACGCTACTTCTGGGATGCGTGATGGAGGGTCTTTTCACCGAGACCAACCGGGCGACAGAGCGCGTCCTGACGCGAAATGATTACACGATGACCGCGGCGCCGAGCCAGGGCTGTTGCGGGGCTCTGCACGCGCATGCTGGCGAACTCGGCGCTGCTCGCAGACTTGCGAAACGCAACATCACCGCATTCGAAAAATCGGGCGCGCAGTATATAGTCACCAATTCTGCTGGCTGTGGTGCAATGATGAAGGAGTACGGCCACCTGTTCAGTGGCGACGCTGAATGGAGCCAGCGCGCGAGCGAACTGTCGTCCCGAGTACGTGACGTCAGCGAGCTGCTCGCTGCCGCGGGACCGCGGTCGGGCGGAGTAATTCCATTCACGGTGGCATACGATGCGCCGTGTCACCTGCAGCACGCCCAGCGCATCACCGAGGCGCCCGTTACCGTGCTCAAAGCCATCCCGGGAGTCGAACTCGTCCCGCTGGACGAATCCGACCAGTGCTGTGGGAGCGCCGGAATTTACAACCTGCTTGAGCCTGAGACTTCGGATGCGGTACTCGGACGAAAGCTGGAGAGAATCGGCGCGTCGGGTGCGGCACTGGTTGCGACCGGGAATCCTGGCTGTCTCATGCAGATTGGTGGCGGATTACTAAGGGCAGACATGCGAGCGCGCGCGGTGCATCCTGTAGATTTACTGGATGCATCTTACGCTGCTGATTGACCGCTCCAACCGGGCGCGATTCGAATTAACCGGCGCCAACGCCGTCGCGACGCTGAACGGGCTCGTGACAAACGATGTCGCTGCGCTCAAGCCGGGACACGGACAGTACGCGGCCGCACTGACGCCAAAGGGAAAGGTTGTCGCAGACGTTATTGTGCTGATGCTGGACGATCGGCTGCAACTGCATGCCTCGCCTGCTGCTGCGCCAGGTCTGCGTGCGATGCTTACCAAATTCGTGAACCCGCGCTTCGCGACGCTGAGCGATGTGACAGATTCGACAGCGGATATCACTATCGTAGGTCCGAAGGCTGCCGGTACTCTTGCGAGGGCTGCGGAAGAATCAACCACTGCGGATGCGTTGGATGCATTACCGCATTTTTCGCACGTTCAAGCCACGATAGGAACGCGAACTGTCATGATCGTGCGGCTTCCATCGATCGGCAGCAGCAACCAGAGCGTGTACTCGGTAATTCTGTCGCGCGCCGATCTCGACACTGTTCGCGAATCGCTCTACGCTGCAGGGGCTGAGGATGGCAGCGAACCCGTACTGGATCGACTACGTGTCGAGAGCGGAATTCCGGAATGGGGCGCCGACATGGATGAAAATACGTTGCCGCAGGAAGCGAACCTCGACGAGATGCATGCGGTATCATACACCAAGGGATGTTACATCGGTCAGGAGACAGTTGCGCGTATCCATTTTCGCGGCCATGTGAACCGCAGTCTGCGCCGGCTCACGTTCGCTGACGGCGTGCAACCGCCGCGCGGTGCAGTGTTGCAGGATAGCGAGCATCGCGCGATTGGTGACGTGCGAAGCACTGCATTCAGCGAAAACGACGGTGCGATCGGAATAGCGATGGTGCGTCAGGAGATCGACGATGGCAGCACCGTCGATGTTCGGTGGGACGGCGGGAATACAAACGCTGTAGTGATGGGAAAAGCAAAAGGCGCGATCGAATGATCGCGCCTTTTGCTTTGTAAGCTACGAAGCTTACGGCTTCGTCGGCTTCTTCATTGCGCTCTTTGCGGAATCCGCGAGCTTCTTGCTTGAGTCCATCGCCGACTTCGCGGTGTCCATCATAGCCTTGGAGCTATCCATCATCTTCATTGCTGTGTCAGTTGCTGCTGCTGGTGCTGGTGTTGCCATGGTGGTATCGGTAGCTGCTGCATCTTTCTTTGCACATGCTGCAACTGCGAACAGGGCGACGGCGACAAGGGCCAGGCGCTTCATACGAGAATCTCCTTGGAGGTTCAAAGGGTGATCGCCCGGGTCCGTGCACGCAGTCGCGATGCGCGGATGTGGCGCGGGGTCGAATCTATGGCTGCCAGAATCGGTGTCAAGTATTCGAACCCCCGAGCTAAATTACGTAGTATCTAAAGGTTTCGCGACTGGCAGCCCATTATTCGACGAAATTCCAACTCCATAATCGAGACGGATTGCCGGCGCCCATCTTCAACCGAGAGTAGTGTGGCATCGCTCCCCGAAACATTTGGCGCGCTCAAAGGATCGCCATACGCCGCGCCCGGCAGGGTCAACCGCACCGTAAAGGACGAACTCCGCGGCAACCTGCTCGACCGGCTGGCCGGCGGCTCGCCGCTCTTTCCAGGCGTCCTGGGTTACGATGACACCGTCATGCCGCAGATCGCCAACGCCGTCCTCAGCCGCCATAACTTCATCCTGCTCGGGCTGCGGGGACAAGCCAAGTCGCGGATTCTCAGGGCCCTCACCACTCTGCTCGACGAGTTCGTGCCAATTGTGGCTGGCAGCGAGGTGAACGACGACCCTTTCCACCCTATCTCGAAATACGCTCGCACCCTGATCGCCGAAGCGGGTGACGATACGCCCATTGCGTGGGTGGGACGCGAGAGCCGATACGTCGAGAAGCTCGCAACGCCTGACGTCACAATCGCCGACATCATTGGCGACGTGGATCCAATCAAGGCGGCTCGCGGTGGTCACCTGCTGTCCGACGAGCTGACCATCCACTACGGAATGCTCCCGCGTGCCAATCGCGGGATATTCGCGCTGAATGAACTGCCCGATCTCTCGGGAAAGGTGCAGGTTGGTCTGTTCAACATCATGCAGGAAGGCGACGTCCAGATCAAAGGTTATCCCGTTCGCCTCCCTCTGGATCTGCTGATGGTCTTCTCGGCGAATCCCGAGGATTACACAGCTCGTGGCAAGATCATCACTCCGCTCAAGGATCGTATCGGTAGCGAGATCGTGACCCACTACCCGGAGACCGTCGAAATCGGGATGGCCATTACGCGCCAGGAAGCGTGGGTCAACCGCGGCGGGATGCCTGTTCGAGTGCCTGATTTCATGGAGGAATTGATCGAGCGCATCGCGTTCGAGGCTCGCACGGACAAGCGGGTCGACCGACGATCGGGGGTCTCCCAGCGTATGCCTATCAGCGTGCTCGAGATCGTGATTTCGAACGCCGAACGGCGCGCAATCGAGACCGGGGAGACTGAAATCGTGCCGCGGATAGCCGACGTCTATTCGGCGCTACCGGCCATTACGGGCAAGATCGAGCTCGAGTACGAGGGCGAGATCGTCGGCGGACCGGCGATCGCGCGTGAGTTGATCAGGCGCGCGGCCGATGCCACGTTCAGGGAACGCACCGGGCTGGTAGAGATGGACGAAATCATCATGTGGTTCGACGCTGGCGGCGCTCTGCAGGTCTCGGACGACGTATCGGCCAAATCCGTGGTCCAGGGGTTTGAGGCAGTGCCGACTCTCGTTGACACGGTGGAGGGCGTTGGGCTTGCACGTCGCTCGGACGTGCCGTTGCTGGCCGCAGCGTGCGAGTTGTTGCTTGAGGCGCTGGTGGCGCGACGAAAGATTTCGCGGTCAGATGAAGGGCGATACGGCCGCGCGCTGAGCGAGAAGCGCCGGCGGCCGGGCGAGGACTATTTCGGCGGACTTTCAGCCTAGCGGAGGATAGCGCCATGTCGATCATCACTATTTCGCGTATGTATGGCTCCGGAGGGTCGACAGTAGCGGCCAGAATTGCCAACGCGATGGGCTGGTCACTGCTGGACAATGCCGTGATCGACGAAGTCGCCGCGCGAACCGGCCTGAGTGCATCAGAAGTAGCAGCGCGCGAGGAGCGGCGCCCGTCACTGGCTGAGAGGGTCGCTACAGCAATGGCGATGAGCACCCAGGAAATGATGTCGCCTATCGCGGCGGCCCAGTTCCCGCCAACGGAGCAGCACCTGCTCGACGTTACGCGCGCCGTAATCGAAGAAGCCGCTGCCCGTGCGTCGGTTGTAATTGTCGGCCGTGGCGCCCAGATGATGTTGGGCGCCCGGAGTGACGTCTTCGGGGTCTTCTGCTATGCCCCTCTGGAAGCGCTCACACGTATCGCAATGCAGCGCGATGGTCTGGAGCACGCCGCAGCAGAAAAGCGCGTGCAGCACGTCAATCAGGAGCGTACGGCGTGGGTCAAGGCGAACTGGGGTCGAGACTGGCGCGGCATCGAGAACTACCACCTCTGCGTCAATACTGATGCGCTCGGGATCGATGGGGCTGTGGACACAGTGATACGAGCTGCTCAGGTGTTCTTCGAACGGGGTTGACCATCCGTCAAATCATGGGTAGCCGCAGAGTTACCGGACGGGTGCCAGTATCCTCGCCGCCTGGGTGACAAAGCTGTCGACTTCAGCTTCGGCCGTCTGAAAGGAGCATACCAGTCGCAGTTCCGAATTTGTGGCGTTCCACACGTGCAGCGACGCAGCCTGGCTCAGCTCTTTGATGGAGCGCGCCGGCACCGCAATAAAGACCTCGTTTGCCTGCACAGCCTGCGTAACCGTAACGCCCGGAATCGCGGCAAGCCCATTACTCAGCCGTTTCGCCATCGCGTTAGCGTGGTGTGCATTGCGCAACCACAGCTCGTTTGTAAGCAGCGCCGTGAACTGCACTGACATGTAGCGCAGCTTGGATGCAAGTTGCATTGCCTGCTTGCGCCGCAGGACAAAATCACGTGCAAGGTGTTCATTCATGAATACGATGGCCTCTGCACAGAAGGCGCCATTCTTGGTACCTCCAAAGGAGAGTACATCCACACCGCAATCGGTTGAGACGTTGCTCAGCGAGAGGCCCAGCGCAGCAGCGGCGTTCGCGAGTCGCGCACCATCCATGTGTACGTACAGTCCACGTTCATGCGCGATGTGCGAGATGGCGTTGATCTCGTCCGGCGTGTAGATGGTGCCGTACTCTGTCGCCTGAGTCAGAGAAACTACGCCGGGCCGCGCCTGGGCGTGGCCGTCCTGCACCGGGATCATGTCGGCGACCGCAGTCGCCGAAACTTTCCCATTCGGAGCGGGGATCGCAAGGATTCGAGATCCTGTCATGCGCTCAACCGCACCCCATTCGCTGGTATAAATGTGCGCGGTGTCACTGCAGATGATCGCGTCACATGGGCGAATGCAGCTCTCCAGGGACAGCACATTGGCACCGGTTCCGGTGAAGACAAAAAACGGTTGCGCGGTGGCGCCGAAGTGCTGCTTGATCAGCGCCTCTGCTTCGTGCGTGTATGGGTCGCCGCCATACGCTGGAACTGGCCCGGTGTTGGCACGCACCACTGCGTCCATAACGTCGGGATGCGCGGGAGCCCAGTTATCGCTCGCGAAATTGGGGAGCGGCGCGATTGGCGGAGTTGTTGGTGACATGCGTGAATTGTGTATGGCTGTGGTGTGACCGTCAAGATGGCAATTGCGAAGCGCTTGCGGGGCGACGGTTTTACATCCATCACCGGAAGTCATGCGATCCGTGCACCAGCTTTCCTCCATCCAGCTTCTTGAACCTGCGCCCAACGACGTTCATCACGCCACCATCCCTCTCGAATTTCCCTTCCACCACCATGAACGGCGCGAACTTCACGATATCACCGTACCGCTCGACCAGCGTGCGCGAGACTATCACGTTGATGAAGCCCCATTCATCCTCGAGCAACAGAAAGAGAGTACCCTTCGCACTCTCGGGTCTCTGGCGCACTGTAACGAGCCCTGCCACCAGTACGCGCTGGCCATCAGCCAGATCTGGCAGATCGCAGCTACCGACGACGCCAGCCTTCCTGAGACGGTCCCGCAGATGCTCCATCGGGTGACCGGTTATGCATATCCCGGTAGCCGCATAATCCAGGAATATCAACTCGCGCTCGTCCAGCTCCCGTGGCTCATACGAATCCATTCGCGCGGGTGCGAATGGCAGGTTATCGCCAACGGCACGCAACGCCTCCCAGCCAGCGCGCCTGCGGTCTGGTTCCCACACTCCAAACGCGGCCGCACGCGCAAATTGCAGTGATTCGGCGCGCGTCAGACCGACTCTATCAACGACATCTGCAATTGAAGTAAATGGTGCAAAGTCACGAGCCGCACACAGTCGATCGATTGTATGCGTACCTACACCCCGAATATGTCGCCATCCAACGCGCAATGCAGGCCATTCGGACGATGTAATTGATTCTTCGGTAGTACAGAATCTGTCACCGTCACGCAAGCATGGCGGTCGCACTTCGATACCGCGCCTGCGAGCGTCGTGAATCAGCGTCGATGTGGGATAGAACCCCATCGGCTGTGCATTCAACAGCCCAAGATAGAAATCCGTTGGAAAGTGCCACCGGAGATATGCAGTCGCGTACGCGATAAGGGCGAAACTCCATGCGTGCGACTCGGGGAATCCATAGTTGGCAAAAGTCAGAAGGTCACGACTTATCTGATCAGCTGCCTCATGTGACACGCGCGGTTCCGGCACGGGGTTATTTACCATGCGCTCAGTCAGTTCAGTGAGCACCGCTTCGAGCCGTTCCTTCTTGCGAATATTCCCCATTGTCCTGCGCAGTCGATCCGCCTCAGCCGACGAGAACCCGCCAAGCGTCGACGAGATCGCCATCGCCTGCTCCTGAAAAATGGGGATCCCGTATGTGCGCTTGAGAATCGGCTCCAGCAAGGGATGTGCGTAACTCGGCGGTTCCAGTCCTCGACGTCTGCGAGTATATGGGTGTACGAAGTTTCCCTGGATCGGACCGGGACGAATCAGCGATATCTGCACGACAATGTCGTACATGACCTGCGGAAGCGTGTTGAGTATCGACGCGATCTGTGCCCTGCTCTCGATCTGGAACGTCCCGATTGTCTCACCGCGTGAGATCATCGCGAAGGTCGGTGCATCGTCCGGTGGAAGGTTGTACAGCTCCATCCGGGCGCCAGTACGCGCTTCAATCGAATCAAACGCGTGACGCACGAGTGCCAGTGCGCCAAGTCCCAGAAAGTCGAATTTCGGTGCACCGATAAAATCCAGATCATCCTTGTCGAACTGAATGATCGTGCGACCCATGGATGTATGTTCGATCGGCATGTAGTCGCCCAGCGGCGCGGAAGAAAGCACGAAGCCGCCAACATGCGTCGAGCGCATGCGCGGCAACCCATCGAATGCCGTCATTGCGGTGAGTATCGCGCGACCTCGCGGACATGTCAGATCGACACCAAAACGCTCAGCGAGTTCTCCCTGGACTTTCGCTACACCCTCCTCCGGATCGAACCTGTGAAGTCGCCTGGACAGCTCGAAGCCAAGCTCGGCGGGATAACCAAGTGCGCGCATCGCATCGAGGATCGCGTTTGGCGCACGGTATGTCTGGACCGTGCACGTGATCGCTGAATGATCGCGTTGATAACTGCCATACACATAATTGAGAACTTCTTCACGTCTGTCGTGCTCGATATCGACATCAATATCCGGCGCCTCGGTATATTCGCCACTCGGCCCCGGGATTCGCGCTTCAGAAAGGAATCGTTCGAACAGAAGACCGTGCAGAACGGGATCTACTGCGGTTACGCCGAGGCAGTATGCGACCGCGGAGTTGGCAGCACTGCCGCGGCCCTGACACAGGATATTCTTCCGCCGTGCAAAGCGAACAGCGTCCCACATCACGAGAAAGAAGCCGGCGAAGCCCAGTCTGTTGATTACCGCCAGCTCGTGCTCGAGCTGACCGCGCTGTTTGCTGCTCAGTGTTGCACCCCAGCGCACGTGCGCGCCTTCGTATACCTGAACACGGAGGTATTCTTCCGCACTGGCGCCAGGTCCGACCGGGAACGCTGGCAATGGTGGCCGGAGCCAGCGTACGGAAAAGTCGCATTCCCATGCTATGCGTTCGCTCTCCTCGATTCCATCTTCCAATCCTTTCCACATCTCCAGCATTTCTTCTGGTGAACGGAGGCGCCATTCACCGTTGGGATGCAACAGGCCGCGCTCCGTCGCACGATCGAGATCGAGACCGGCACGCAGGGCTGTGAGCATGTCGTGAATCAATCTGCTGTTGTCGTCCAGATAACGCGGGTCATTGCACACGACCCATGGTGTTTCAGAACTTCGTGCCAGATCCACCAGCGCACCAGCCAGCGCACTCTCGTCGCCGCACCCGCGATGACGCTGTACTTCCACCGCGATTCTTCCGCCAAACGCTTCGCGCCATTCATGAAGTGTTCGCTCGGCGTCATCACGCCTGCCTTCGCGCAGGAGCTGGGCGATGGTGCCGGATGCCGGGCCGGTGAGCAGATGCAATCCTTCCGCACGTTCCGCTACATGCGACCATGGCACACCGGGCATTCCGCGCTTGCGCTGTCTGTTGCTGGGCGACCAGCTTCTGAGCGACCCGACCCGCGCGCGCGTGATGAGCGACGCGAGATTGCGGCAACCCTGAACATCTCGCGCCAGCAGCGCCATTGGTCTTCCATCGACTCGCAGCTCTGTTCCGGCGATCAATCGAACCCCGCGCTTGTCGGCCTCGACCTTGGCTCGCACCATGCCGCCCAGATCCGCTGTGTCGGTGATGCCTATCGAGTCGTAGCCAAGGCCTGCGGCGCGTTCGACGAGAGCCTCGGGCGACACGGCGCCGTCGCCAAAGGAGAATGCTGTGTGGGCGCGGAGCTCGACGTATGGCATCAATCCCACCAACCGTGCAGATACCACACACCATTGCGCGCATCGCGGTACAGCCAGACAAGGCCACCATTATCCAGAACGCAACGAAAATATTCGCGCGCGTAGGCCTCGTCCCATCGACCACCTGACACGCGATCAGGGCCGGCTGCTTCGATTATATCGTACATCGCGCTTGCATCACGATACATGCGCGGTATATCATCACCGCGCCGTCGGAAGGTCGCGACGGATATGCGTTTTGGTTCGGGGAGCAGTTGCAGTGTCAGAGCGGCCTCGCCGGTTTTTGATAGCGACGCGGCATATGTGTGGGCCCGTTCCATGACACGCGTTGCCGATAGCGAAGTCCACGCGGTGCGTCGATCCAGCAGCGGGTGCGCGCTGTTTTCCGGTTCCACGGCTATGGCTCCCTGATCGTCCATGAGCTGTCCGAGCGCTTCTTCTGCAGCTGACTCGCTGCCGAACCCGCGATCAAAGACATCGCCCTGTCGACCACCCGTGCCGGATGTGATGTCAACGCGCAGCGTGATGCCTGTGACGGCATCGGGGAATACGATGCGCTCGATTTCCAGGCGAACGAGGCGCATCCACGCATTCTGCCCAGCGGTTGCGCGCGCTGCACGAACCGGATGATCCAGCACCGTGCGATTGGCGAGCGCGAAACTTATCGTCACCGCGAGCGCCCCTTCCCCGCGTGATTTCAGCGCCTCGCACACATTTCCGAACAGCGCATTGATCACGAAGACCAGGCGCTCTGCTCTGCGGATCGAGTAATCGGTCCATTCGAGCGACGCTTCTGGCAATGCACGCGGCATCGATCCGAATACGCGACGAGCATCATCGGCGCGCGCGAGTCGCCAGAGTTTTACTCCTTCGACGCCGAGTCGTATTTCGACAGATTCCTGGGATAGGCGAGCAAGATCCCGGCAGAATTCCACTCCGGTTCCGTCGAGCAGGTTCGCGAGCGCTCGGTCTGGGGCGAGGACAGAAATGGGAAACGAAGCCAGGAAATCGCGATCATAGCCAGCGCGTACATAAGTGACCGATTGTTGAGAGTGACGCGCTGCGACTTCAGCGGCAATTGCGGTTGATGCGACGCCGCATTTCACGCTGCTGGAGATTGCATTGTGTGCAGTAAATGCATTCCGTACGCGCTCGGTAGTTTCGCGTACCGGCAGGCCGCGCAGGTCGGCCCATACCAGATCGCCAGCGGAGAGGACGCGCGGCACGATTGTGAGGAGCGGCGCATGCAGCGTGACCGGTGGCTCGGCGAGCCATGCGGGATTATGGAGGCAGAGAAAAGACATTGCCGGAAGCGCTATATGATCATGGCTGGTGTGGATCCCGTAAGGCGCGGATAAATCCGCGCCTTACGGGATCCAGACCTGCGGCGGGATGACGATGGGATCCCGACCTGCGGCGGGATGACGACATCATCTGGTTCCGCGCCGGTCTGGCAGATCGGCTGGGAGCGCCATGCGGGGTTCATCTCTGCGTACTGGGAGGAGGACGTGCGCGCGGCGGTTCCAGCCTAGTGATGAGATGCGCACTTCTATCGTTGCCGCATCTATTGCTGCTGCATCGCCATGCGGATCTCGGCGCCACACATAACTGTGCGGACGAATTGACGATGATGCGCGGAGGGCTGATGTCGTTGCGCTCGATGTGAGTGCAACGCAGACACTGCCGCTCTCATGGGCGGCGCGAGAGAGTCGCACATTCTCGGTTCCCTCGGGATCGGCGCCGGCCAGTACGACGACCGCGAATCCACCCGACCTGAGCAGCGACTCTGCCGCACGCAGCGCCTGGAGCCGACTGGTTGGGCGAATCAGGATCGGGCCTGCATCCCAGAACGCTCCCGCCATTGTACCGCCGCCGTCGATCCATACTGACCGCTCGCCACCTGATACGGCCGACCGGCACACCGAGCGCAGAACAGCCGTGGCACCGCCGCCTGGGGTCCAGACGGAGAGCCTGCCGCGCGGGAATCCTCCGCTCGGGAAGATGTTATCCAGCTCGCCGATCCCGGTTGCCACAACTTCCGTCCGATGGCGCTGGAGCGGAACAGCGTCCGGAAATTTGAGATCGAGCAGTTCGCGTAGCTCGCGTAGATCGCGTAAGGCAGAAGATGCGGCCATGTCCTTTACTACAGATGTTTACCCGGACTCTACCGGAGGGTTGGAATATACCGAATAAATACCGAAAGCAAGGATGAAACATGGAAGGCTAATTCCTGAGGAATGCCCCTTTCGCGGACCGTAAAAATTGCACGCCATCTTTACGCGCCCAACACGGGACTAAGTTGAGGGCGACACTTTTCCGATTGCCAGTACCACAACTGAAACCCCCTGGAACCACCTGGAACCACCTGGAACCACCTGGAACCACCTGGAACCCCCCTGGATGATTCTCACTGTGACACTCGCGGCGTTACTCGCCGCGCCACTTCAAGCGACTCCCGCGCCAGCGACGACTTATAACGGCCGCGAGCATCAGATTCGCGTCGCACCGCCACGTCTGGATGGTGACATCACCATCGACGGGAAACTGGAAGAACCACAGTGGAAGCAGGCGGCTCGACTCACGGGCTTCTCGCAGTTTGCACCGTCGGATGGTGTGCCTGCTGCGGACTCCACCGAAGTCCTTGTCTGGTACTCATCGACCGCGATGTACCTCGGCGTTCGCGCATACGAATCACACGAGACCGTACATCCGAATCTCGCTGATCGCGATCACATAGACGCGGAAGATCGAATCGAGTTTCTACTGAGCACCTTCAACGATGGCAGACAGGCGTTCGTCTTCCAGGTGAATCCGCTCGGCAGCCAGGCCGACGGGACGCTGGTGGAAAGTGGCGCTTCCAACAATACCGCTGGCCTCGGTACGACGAGCAATGCATCCACGGGGCGCGCGCTGCCCGACCTCAGCGCGAATTTCATCTGGCAATCTCAGGGACAGGTAACACCGTACGGATACGAAGTGGAAGTGCGCATTCCATTCAAGAGTATTCGTTATCAGGCGACTGCAACGCAGGACTGGGGCTTCAACGTCACCCGACATGTGAAGCATTCTGGATACGACGATTCATGGGCGCCAGCAAGTCGTGCTGCTGCATCATTTCTCGGGCAATCCGGCACACTTGTTGGACTCACAGATCTGCACCGTGGCACCGTACTCGAGTTCAATCCCGAGATCACGCAGACAGCCAGCGGCGCGCAACGAACGGCTGGTTACGGCTACACGCTCGATCACACGAATGTCGGCGCGAATCTGCGCTGGGGTGTCACCAACAATCTCACGCTCAACGCGACCGCCAAACCGGATTTCTCGCAGGTCGAAGCGGACGTCAATCAACTGTCATACGATCCACGGAGTGCGCTGTACTATCCCGAGCGGCGCCCGTTCTTTCTGGATGGCATCGAGCAATTCAACGTACCGAACAGGCTGGTATACACCAGGCAAATCGTACAGCCAACAGCTGCTGGCAAGCTCACGGGAACACTTGCAGGTACGAATGTCGCCTTCCTGACCGCCTTCGACGATCCGAGCACATCCGTGAGCGGAAGCAACCACCCCGCGTTTGCAATCGCGCGCGCGCAACGTGATCTGGGCAGCGACTCGCGCGTCGGCCTGCTGTACACGGATCGCGAGGACGAGTCAAACTACAACCGTGTAATGGGTGCGGATACCCGGCTCGTATTCAACAAGCTATACACCGTCAGCGCTCAGCTCGCAGCGAGCGAGACTCAACTACCGGGCAGAAAATTTGGCGGATCATTATGGAATCTCGCAGTCGATCGCAACGGCCGGACATTCGGCCTGAACTACTCGATCAGAGCGATCGATCCGAAGTTCGCAACCCAGAGCGGATTCATCAGCCAGGCTGACATCGCGAATATAAATCTGTCACATCGCCTCTCATTCCTTGGAAAGCAGGGGGCACTGGTGGAGAACTTCACTGGTGTACTCGGGATTATCGGCGAATGGAAGTATCGTCGACTACTCGGGGGCGATGACTTTCAGAACAGGAAGTTGCACTTCGACTTTTCCGCCACGTTGCGCGGAGGCTGGCAACTCGGTGCGGGCGTGTACAGCGAGGTATTCGGGTACGACCCATCGATCTACACGAACTATCGCATTGTAGTACCAGGTATCGTTGCCGGACTCGACACTGTCCAGTTCGTGGGTCGCAAGCGGATTCCGAATCAGGATTTCATTCTGAGCGCTGAAACACCGCAGGGCGCGCACCTGTCCGGAAGCCTCTCGGTCATCTTTGGGCAGGACGAGAACTTCTATGAATGGGAACAGGCCGAGATTCTGTTCGTGAACGCGTCAGTATCGTGGCGGCCGACGACGCAACTGCGGGTGGACGGCACTTACGCGCTGCAGAAATACAATCGGCGCCCGACAGGATCGCTGGTTGCCGAACGGCAGATCCCGTATGTGAAAGTGGAATATCAGGTCACGCCATCTGTCTTCGTGCGTCTGGTGACCGAGTACGACGCGCAGAAGCAGGATGCATTGAGCGACGCTCGTAATAACAACGCACCGATTCTGTTCTACAATGCGTCGAGCGGTACCTATTCGCCGGCGCTGGCGGCAACCGCAAACAGGATGCGGCTACAGGGATTGTTCTCGTATCAGCCGATACCGGGCACCGTGTTCTTTGTTGGTTACGGAGCGTTGCTGGACGAGCCGAATGGCTTGCGGTTCAACGACTACAACCGGCTGAACGACGGATTCTTTGTGAAGTTGAGCTGGTTGTTCAGGGCGCGATGATCGGTGTGGGCGACCCATACGTGCACGTACACACAGTCAACGTCATAATGGACAGGATCTACGGATGAGCGACGACAGAACAATGCTGCGGTACACTATCGCGACTCTTGCCTACCGACTGGAAAAGGTAGTCCGCGAAATACCACCCGGTTTCGAGAACTTCGACGCCGGCTCGGGGGTTCGGTCACCACTCGCACTGCTAGGCCATATCGGTGACCTGTTGGAGTGGGGTGAGCGCATGGCAGATGGTGAGTACCGATGGTTGGCGGTGAGCGGGTTGGGCTGGAGTGAACAGTGCGAGCGGATATTCGCGGCTCTGGCGCGCATGGACGCGCGATTGGAATCGGGGCCGCCTGGCAAGCCCGTAAAAATGATATTCTCGGGCCCTATCGCTGACGCGCTTACGCACTGTGGCCAGCTGTCCATGTTGCGCCGCATGGCGGGAAGCCCGGTGCGCGCCGAGTCGTACGCCCGAGCCAGTATTACAATCGGCCGAGTCGGGATGGATCAGTCGTCGGAACGCGTTGAATTTGACGGTGATGCGAGTGCTCCCAAACCGCCATCTGCGCCGAGATAGCCAACGAACGGCTGGCTACTTCTCCTGTGGCCCTGGAGGAGTCGGCCTGGTACGGGTATCGAGCCGGATAAGAAGTGTGGCACCGCGTGACGCGTTGCGTGCAACAACAACCCGCGCCGAATCACCGGCAGCACGCCGAATACGTACGACCATCGAGTCGAGTCTGGTCGCACTGATATCCGCACCAGCAGTAATCCTCACCGCGAGTGTATGGTATCGCGTCAGCATCGTGGCGACAGAATCGACTGCAGCGATAGAGCGTGGATCCATACGACGCTCCCTTTGAACGAACTGTCCGTTCAGTAGCAGAGATGGAGACTGAAGCGCCTGGCGAAGCTGTCGCGTGATTATCTGGGCGGTCTGTGTGGTGAGAGAATCTGGAGCAAGGTACACCAGATTTATTTCCGGAGGTGCCGTGCTACCACTGATTACGACCTCATAGTCCAGGATTGCGACAGAGTCGGGCAGCGCGAGCATGTCTACCGCTGTACCAATCGACGCACTTGTCTCCGGCAGACTGCTCGTCAATCCACCCGTCGACGCTGATCCGCCGCGGGCCCGCGTTGTCTTTTGCGATCCGAGGAGCTTGGTGAAGTTGGCGACGTCACCGGTTGAAGCGGGGAGTTGTTCCAACACCAGCGTCACAGGCTCGTGCGCCAGCCGAGTGGCATTCTTCTCGAAGTTGGTTCGCTCGGCGTCAGTGAACCATGAGGTTGTAGCGACGTTGAGCGCAACTTGCGTGGCGCCATCACCGAGCGTAATATCGCTGCTCACGATAAAAGAGCGACCGGGGCGCGTGAACTGTTTCTCCGCGACATCGATGGCGTGACGGACATGAGCCTCGCGAGTAATCTGACGTAGCGAGGAGTTCAGCGGGACACCTACGAGAGCAACGAATGCGAGCACAAGCGCGACACGTGCCCATGGCGATGCCAGAATGCCAAGCGATCTTATCCCGGGGATTCGGCCGAGCCACGCCCACTCGGGGTTTCCCTCTTTTTCACGATGCCATGCCGTGGCAACTGAGAGTACTTGACTGTGATGCATTCCCACAATCAGGAACATCACCATGGCACTCATAACGATGCCGGCGAGATTTGCGCCGTACAGCAGGAGACTACCGCGAATGATCGTCCAGTTCCAACCGGAGCCGATCCCAAAGCCGGCTGCAGCGAGTGGCGGAACGAGTGCGACCGATATTGCGACTCCAGGAACCGTACCGGAAAGTCGTTTCCCGCGGGCGACAGTAACTACCGCACCAGCGAGTCCGGAAAAAACAGCAATCGCGAGGTCGAGCATGTTGGGTCGCGTACGCGCGGAGATCTGATCTGTAAGCGTGTGGAACGGCAGCGAAAACGTGAGCAACGCCGCGACTGCTATCACGCCCAGAGTGCTTGCAGCGATTACAATCGCCGTCCGAATGGCGAGCCGACTATCTCCCACTGCAAGAGCTAATGCAAGACCAACTATCGGCGCGAGAAGCGGTGCGATCAACATTGCGCCGATGACCACGGCCGCGCTGTCAAGCGAAAGGCCCAACTCGGCGATCGCGCCCGCAAGCAGCAGAACCAGCCAGTAGGGAATTCCGGTACTCGTCGCGCTACCGGCGGTCTCGTGAAAAATGTCTTCGCGGTCGCCTGGGTTCAGCCATAAGTGGGCTGGTTCGGCGTCCTTATCGGGAGCGCCGGAGTCTGAAGCCTTGGTCGCCTTGCTGCTCTGACTCCGTGCGCGGCGTGCTGTCATTTGGGTCCGGGCGTTGAATCCCCTTCACCTTGTGAGCTGGTGCTTGATTCCTGCGTGGCACTTCGGTCCGAGTTTTGTGCGTGCGCCTTGGCGATCGTCGCGATTGCGGCGGAGTCGTCAGAGGTCAAATGCAACATCACCGTGCGAGTCGGGAAAGCCATGCCGATACCAGCCGCTTCGAAGTCGCGATACAGAATGAAGTTGATCGCCTGCTGTATGTCCATGTACGTGTTGTAGTCTGGGCTTAATACGAAATACACCGCCTCGTAGGTAAGCGCGGAGTCACCGTATTCCTTGAAGTGAGCTCGGTCGAATCGAACCGGCGATTGTGCGGTGATGGCTGACTTGATCATCTCCGGGATGGCCTCCACCTGTTCGGCTGGCGTTCCGTACTCAGCGCCAATGGTAAACAGGATGCGTCGATTGACCATTCGCTTGTAGTTCTGAATCCGCGACTTCAGCAGATCCCCATTACCAAATATCAACTGCTCACCTGACAGGCTAGCCAGTCGCGTGCTCTTCAGTCCGATCTGTTGGACGGTTCCGAGCATTGTACCCACCTGAATGACATCGCCGACCACGAACGGCTTGTCGACCATGATGGAGATCGATGCGAAGAGGTCGCCAACGATGTTCTGGACTGCCAGAGCTATCGCGATACCACCGATTCCGAGACCGGCAACCAGGCCAGTCACGTTGACGCCAAGAGTGGCTATGATGGCGATGAGAATTACAATCCATAGCGCAACGAGTATCATGGTCCCGATCGTACGTATCACAGTTACGCTGCCGATATCTTCCTTGATCCGTCGCTTGATTACGCGGTGCACCCAGAACGTCGTGAGGCCGTGCCCCCACCAGGCGACCTGCAGCAGCGTGATCAGCGTAGCAATTACGTCCAGTACATGTTCCGAACGCGCCGACAATGTGAGATACGTCGCCGCAATGGTGATGCTGATGACGGCGAAAAACGTGTATCGTGTATGCTGAATGACATTCTGCGTGAACGCCCGTCCTGTCGTCGTGGGTTTCAGGACTTTGAGAAGAGTCACACGCACGAGCGCGAGCACAACTGCGCAACCGACCGCGATCCCCAACGCAATCAGCCACGACAGAGTGGAATTTCCGTAGATAATTGAATTGATAAGGTGCATTGCCATCCAAGGTACGGGTGGGTGAGAAAATTGCTGCTCCGGTGAGCGGCAAGCCCGCAACGATCGCGCCAGAATACCCTTTCCGTAGTTCGAGGTCGGAAACAGGGAATGGACGCTGATCGGACGTGATGCGTCGCGTGCGAGCGAATCATTTGAGGCGACTGCGGAACAACCCCGTTTGACAGACGCTGGCTATCATTGCACGTTAGGTTGGCATAGAGACCCCATAAACACGATTCTCGCGCCGCCGCGCACAGGCCCCCAATGTCGCTTCTCCCCCGAATTGCAACCTGTGCGGCCGTAGTGGTGGCCGCCCTCCCCCTTGGCGCCCAGGGCGTCACGTCACCGCAGGGCTATCGGGAGCCACCAGAATCCATCCGGCGGATTCTGGACGCTCCACCAGCAGCGACTGGAAGCGTCAGTCCAGACGGCAAATGGATCGTCATCGCCGCTCGTGAGGCGCCTGTCACTACGATTGCAGACATGGCGGAGCCGACGCTGTATCTCGCCGGTCGCAGATTTCATCCGATTGCGAGTTACCGCGTAGATACCGTAGGCATACGGTCCATGCGGTTGCGACCGGTTTCCGGCCAGGCCGCAAAGGAAGTGCCCGTCCCAGCCGGTGGACGGATTGCGCAGTATGCCTGGAGTCCCGACGGTCGGATTATCGCATACACGACTGTCGACAAGTCACTCGGGATGGGTATAAGGCTGTTTTCCGTCTCGACAGGAACCGAAACCTCCATACCAGCGGCCGGCCTGCACGGCAAGCTCGGCGCTCCGTCATGGTCGCACGATGGCAGGTACGTAGCGTTGACAGAAGCCACGCGCAACGGAACCGCTGCGTGGATGGTAAACGTCGCCTCGCATTCCGCGAAGCGCATCACCCCGTATACGGTGAACACCGTGACCGGCGGGTGCGACTGGCTATCGAAGTCACCGGAACTCGTGTGCATCATGAACGTCGCCTCACGCGGCGTTCCGCCCCCCGAGGGGCAAACGCCGTCGGGCCCGATCATTCAGGAATCGGACGGACGTGCTGCACCCGTACGCACAATTGAATATCTACTCAAGAATCAGCACGACGAAGCGTTGTTCGATTACTACTTTACCAACCAGATTACACTGGTAACCCCGGACGGAGCCAGCAGGAATATCGGCAAGACCGGGATTCACACACGTGTTGACGCATCGCCGGATGGCAAGTGGCTGCTCGTTCGCACCGTACATCGCCCATATTCGTACCAGGTTGCACTCAACGATTTCCCTGAGCGCATCGAGGTGTGGTCGCTCGACGGCAAGGCTGCGCGCACCATCACCGATCGTCCGCTCACGGACAACGTCTCAAGCGCACGCGACGCAGTCGAATCCGGAATACGCGTTGCATCATGGAGACCCGACGTACCCGCAACGATCTTCACGGTCGAAGCGCTGGATGGTGGCGATCCGCGCAAGCAGATGGCGAAGCACGATCGCATAAGCACGCTGGCAGCGCCTTTCACGGGTGCAGTGCAGCCGTTCATGGATCTCGAAATGCGGTATCGCGGGATCACATGGATGTATCCCGACGTCGCACTCGTCAACGAAGGAACGTCGCGCACGGCGAGACTGCGCAGCTGGGTTGTAAATCCCGCGTCGCTGTCTTCGGCGCGAGTTCTGTTCGATCGCAGTTCAGAAGATCGCTACGGCGATCCCGGTCGATTTGTAATGGTGTACGACTACCCAAGCGACCGCATGGTACCGCTCCGTGCAGCAGATGGGCATACGATGTATCTGACAGGCGATGGTGGATCTCCCGAAGGCGATCGCCCATTTCTGGACGCGATCGACATGCAGGACGGCACCAAACATCGCATCTGGCAGAACTCCGGCGCCCATTACGAGATGGTCGCATCGCTCACTGATCCAGCGGCCCGGACATTCGTCACAAGCCAGGAGTCGCCGACCGACCCGCCAAACTATTACCGACGTGATGCCGGAAGCGACGCAGCCACCCGCCTCACCGAATTGACCGATCCAGCACCGGCATTCGCTGGTGTTACGGGCAAGCTGATAACCTACACCCGGGCGGACGGCGTTACGCTCTCCGCTACGATGTATCTCCCCGCGGGATACACGCCATCGCAGGGACGGCTTCCATTCTTCTTCTGGGCATATCCGCGCGAATTTCTTTCGGCTGCTGCCGCTTCCCAGGTCCGCGGTTCGCCGTACCAGTTCAAACGACCAACTTTGCCGCGCGACAGACAGTTGTTGCTGCTTGCCGCGGGATACGGGGTTCTCGATGGACCCTCGATGCCAATAGTTGCAAAGGATGGCAAGGAACCGAATGACACTTATGTCGAACAGCTCGTCGCAAGCGCCAAGGCTGCAATCGACGCGATTGACTCGCTGGGTGTCGGAGACCCCAACCGGGTCGCGGTCGGCGGACACTCGTACGGCGCATTCATGACTGCCAACCTCCTGGCGCATTCAACACTGTTTCGCGCTGGCGTCGCCGAGAGCGGCGCTTACAACAGAACGCTCACGCCGTTCGGTTTCCAGGCAGAGCCACGTACGTTCTGGCAGGCCGAAAATATCTATTCCGAAATGTCACCGTTCTTCTACGCGGACAAGATCAAGACGCCAATCCTTCTGATACACGGCGTCAACGACGACAATGACGGAACCTTTCCGATTCAGTCAGAACGGATGTACGCTGCGATCAAGGGTAACGGCGGCATTGTCAGATACGTCCAGCTTCCCCTCGAACCACATGGTTACACTTCGCGCGAGAGCCTGCGGCATGTGATGTGGGAGACAGTGACTTGGCTGGACAAGTACGTCAAGAACCCGTCCCAGCCCAGCAGGAAAACCGCGGGTGCATCCGGCCAGAAATAAGCGTAGACAACTGACTGATCTGCATGTGGCGACGCGCATCAACACTCGTCGTCGCGTGCAGATCAGTCAGGCATTCGCGGCTGTTTCTCCCAGTATTCCATCCAGCGTCGCGACTAGTTGATCGACATCATCCTGCGCAATCGTCAACGGTGGCCGGATTTTGAGGATGTTGTCGGCGGGTCCCTCGGTACCGATCAGTATCCGCTGTTCACGCATGCGATTCTTCAGGTAGTCGGCGATACCCGATGCGGGCGCACGAGTTTCGCGATCAGTAACCAGGTCTACTCCGACGAACAGCCCCGTACCGCGCACATCACCGATGACATCATGCCGACGCTGCAAGTCGCGTAGCCCTTGCAGCAGATAGCCGCCGGTAACACGCGCGTTCTCCTGGAGGCCTTCTTCGTCAACGATACGAAGTACTTCCGTTCCAACGCGACACGAGAGCGTGCTCCCGCCGAACGTGGAGAAGTACTCGATGCCATTGTCGAACGATTGCGCGATCTCGGTGGTCGTCATTACGGCACCCAATGGATGGCCGTTGCCCAACGGCTTGCCCAGGACGATGATGTCGGGGGTTGCACGCTGCTGCTCGAACCCCCAGTAGAATTCGCCAAGCCTGCCCAGACCTGTTTGTACTTCATCGGCAATGCAGACGCCACCAGCTGCCCGGATACGCGCGTAGACCGCTGGTAGATAACCCGTAGGCGGGATGATCTGCCCGCCGACGCTCGGGAAAGTTTCAGCAATGAACCCGGCAATGCGTCCTCCGCGTGCACGAATCCGTTCGATCGCACCATCCACTGCGGATGCGTAACGCTCCGCCGCGTCGCCGCCACGGTGCTCTCCCCTGTACACATCCGCGACCGGCACAACCTGCACCCATTCAGGAGCGCCGCCGCCACGCGGTTTATTGAACTTGTAAGGCGACAGGTCAATCGCGCCCGTCGTATTGCCATGATACGCGTGAGCGACGACAATCATGTCCTTGCCGCCCGTGCGTGCACGAGCAAGGCGCAACGCGAGTTCATTACCTTCGCTTCCTGAATTGACGAAGAACACATGCGTCATCTGCGGTGGTGCCTTGGACAGCAACGCATCGGCGAATTCCATCAGTTCCGGCTGCAGGTAGCGCGTGTTTGTGTTTACTCGTCGCAATTGTTCGGCCGCGACTGCTTCGATGCGTGGGTGCGAGTGACCTACATGCGGGACATTGTTATATGAGTCGAGGTACGCCCTTCCCCATTCGTCGTACATGTGCGTGCGCCATGCGCGCACGAACAGACATGGCTCGGCGTAGCTGAGTCGGAGGTTGTGCGCGAAGCGGCTACTACGCTCGTTTTTTATTGCTGCCACGTCGAGCGGCTCATACGCGATGCGCGCATCTGGCAGATTCAGCAGCGCGGCTGGGTTGGGGCACACGGCGCTCCAGTAGTCCAGATCATCAGGATCGGCAACTCCGGGCCAATCGTGCCCAAGTAGATCCGGGTTGAGCGCGAGCTGCAGGTGGAGGTGTGGATCCCAACCGCCGTTCTCGGTTGGGTCGCCCAACTCGACGAACGCTTCGCCTTTGCGAATTTGCTGGCCCTTTCGCAGGCGCGACACGGATCCACGCGAAAGGTGTCCATAAAGTGTCGCGAACGAGACTCCCTCAGCCGGCATGTGGTGAAGAATTACCATGCCGCCATAGTCGAGGTGCTGCTCGCGGTACTCGACAACCTCAACGGTACCATCGAGCGGAGCATGCACCGACGCACCGGGAGGCATGAAGACATCAACCCCGATATGCACGGTGCGGCGATCGGAGCCGCGATACGGACCGAGCGCGAATGCCTGATCTGTGTAGATAAGTCTCGGTTCACCGTAGCGTCCGATCCAGGTCGCTCGTGCTTCGTATGCGTCATCCGATGCCGCACCAAGCGCAAGCGCCTCCGCGTCCAGCATGCAGGTCGGGTCACGCGGAACCGTGCAGCCGATTGGCGACAGTTCACCAACCGGAACATCGCCGAGTTCGACACCCATGACCGGTGCGAATTGACCTCGTGTGTGATCGATCCATTCAAGTGTACGAGAAGCTGAATCGCTCGGAGCGAGTCCACACGCAACACGAAGTCGAGCAGCAACATGCGCGACGGGGATCTGCTCCGCCCGTTCAAGCAATCGCCACGCTGGCGCTTCACTGATGACAACGTAGGGGTCCTCGGGCCGTTCCGACTGCATCAACGCCGAGTTGGTGACGCTGACAGCGAGCCGCATCAGGAGGAGTGGCCAGATGAGATCGATCTGTGCACCGCTGAGGGGAGTTACCGCGTTGAAGCCCGTTACGAGCGCGGCAACAGCGCGTTCCGGATCCGGCTGATCGAATGCGACATATGCCGCCGCGATGGCCAATTCCACCACGGCCGGACCCGAGGCGATATCGCCAAAGTCCAGCAGACCGCTTATGTGGGGTTGCTGTCCAGCGTCGTGCACGGCCAGAATGTTGTAGTCGTTCAGATCATTGTGAATTGCGGAGAGCGGCTCGCCGAGGAGTGCCGGCTTGAGCGTTGCGTACTGAGCGCTGATCCGTTGCACAATCGCGCGCCGTTCCGGGTCGACAATCTGCTCGGCGTGCGCGTCGATCCAGTCTGCCTTGAGAAGATCCCATTTAAGATCGCGCTGCATTGAAGCATGTGAGAAACCGGCGAGCGCGTGATCGAGCCTGGCGATCCGGTTTCCCAGTTCCGTGATGAGCGAATACCCGTGCGGGCGGAACAGCGCATAGCTGCTGCCGTTGAGAAATGATATCAACCAGATGAATCGCTCTCGGCCGTCTACGTCGACGGCCGCGCACCAGAGAGCCCCGGATGTAGTGGGAATCACCGACGGCACCGGAACTTCCGTGTTGGACACATCGCCGCGCGCATGGACGTACTCGTGCGCGGAAACCATCATGTCGACCAGCGAGGCGTCGCAATTCGCACGCATCACCTTGAGGACAAAGCGACGGCCGTCACGTGCAGTTACGTGGAAATTGAGATCAAACTCGCCCGGCAGGGGCTCGAGATCAGCGTCGATCGCCCAGTTGGCGGCGAGAACGTCTGCCCAGTGCAGGTGGCTCAATGTTCTGAGAGATCAGGAAAGAATCGGGACATCATACGACGGCTGATGTGAGAGATCATGCCAGAAGCTCGCGCCAGCCCGGGGCCGCGACGTGTTCGAAGCGGAAGGCATCGACCTCCTTCCGGGCGTGTCTGACCAGTCGGACAGCGATGAGCGCCTGGATGGAAGCGCCAAGTGCCACGAGATCGATGTCTGCGTGATAGCCGCGGATGTATCCAAGGCTCTGGAGGCGTCTCAGCCTGAGGGAAACAGTCGACTCGGCGACCCCCAGCTCCGCAGCCAGGGCGGCGCCGGAAACTCGGGCGTTCGCCGAGACGGCTCGTAGAAGCGCCCGGTCGGTTTTGTCCAGTCCACCGTTCTTCGGTTCCATAGTGAAAAACCCTCGGATATTCGCATAATCTGCGATATTTCACGGAAATTTGCAAGATGCTATTACGGTACTTGCCGTTTATAGCAGATACTGCTTGCATTAGAGTATGAGCACAGTGAAATCCAGGTTCGATACCATGGCCGTGCACGCCGGCATGGAAGGTCTGACCGAGGCCGGTTCGCACGTGCCACCGATCAATCTGTCGACGACGAATCCGCTAGTGAGCGTGGAGTCCGGTGGAGACTCCTACGAACAGCTAGCGATGGGCGGCGATCTCCTACCTGGTCATTCGGCGGTTTACCAACGACTGTGGCAGCCCGGCGTGGCGAGATTCGAGACGGCGCTTGCGGCTCTTGAAGGTGCGCACAATTCTGTGGCGTTCTCGAGCGGGATGGCAGCTCTGAGCGCGGCGCTGATAGCGTCAGTCAACAATGGGCGCAAGCACATCGTGGGTGTGAGACCGTTATATGGTGGAACTGACCACGTCCTGACTATGGGATTGCTGGGCACGACGGTCACATGGTGCGGTGCGCATGAAGTGCGCGCGGCAATCCGGCCAGACACGGGATTCGTCATCATCGAGACACCGGCGAACCCCACACTCGAATTGATCGACATTGCAGCAGTCGTCGCGCAGTCGGGCGATGTGCCGGTACTGGTGGACAATACGTTCGCGACACCCGTATTGCAGCGGCCAATCGAACACGGCGCTACGCTCGTGCTGCACAGCGCGACCAAATATCTGGGCGGTCACGGCGATGTGATGGGGGGTGTGATCGCAGCGAATGAAGAATGGGTGGCACGACTGCGTCAGGTGCGCGCACTTACCGGAGGCCTGCTGCATCCCTTCGCTGCATATTTTCTGCATCGCGGGATACGCACTTTACCAGTGCGCGTGCGTGCTCAACAGGCGACGGCCACTGAGATTGTTCAGCGCATCCAGGGTCACAAGGCTGTCGCACGCGTGCTGTACCCAGGGCTGCCTGGTTCGGATCCTGAGGGCATCGTCGGTCGGCAGATGAAGGGAACGGGATCCATGCTGGCGATAGATCTAGCGGGTGGTTACGACGCCGCAGTACAGTTTACTCAGGCGTGCGAGTTGATTGTGAATGCTGTATCGCTTGGTGGCGTCGATTCACTGGTGCAACATCCTGCGTCGCTCACGCACCGACCAGTAGCGCCTGACAAGCGGCCGGCCGCAGGCGTCGTGCGAGTATCGATCGGACTGGAAGATGTTGACGATCTGACTGCCGATATTCTGCAGGCACTGGACTCGATTTAACGCGCGCGCGTAGTGCGGCGGCACCCGGACAAATCCGTCCGGATCGGCGCCGCAGAATCACCGCAGCACTGCTTCTGCAAGTATCGCCGAGGTCTCTTCTGCCAACTGTTGCACGCACGTTTCCATGTGCGAGCGTCGCGTGCGGAAACTGAGTACAACGACGCGACCGAGATAGCGCTCGCCAGCCATTGCACCACTCAGCATGAACTGCCCGCGCTTGGTGACTCTGTGCATGAGAGATTCCGTGGCCGCATTCTGCGCGTCGATCGTCTCGAGCCCCTTGCCTTCAATATGAAACGCAAATATTGATAGCTGCGGTGATGCGTCCATTACGATGCCGGGGACGCGTGCCACCTGATCAGCGGCCCATACAGCGAGATCGCGCTTCTCCTTCAGCGCTGCACGGTAGCGTTCAGCACCGAAGATCTTGAGCGTGAGCCACACGCGCAGGCCCGGGAATCCTCGCGACAGTTCGGGGCCATACTGGGCCGGGTCGTAGAATTCGTTCTGGTTGTCCGGCAGATAGCCCGCGGTGGACGAATGCCGGAAGGAACAAAGCCTTGTGCGGATCGAGTGCAAGCGAGTCAGCGCGCGGAAGACCGCTGAGCAGGGGCCGCAACTCAGGCACCATGTGAAAGAATCCACCGTACGCACCGTCAACGTGATGCCAGAGTCCTTCGCGGGCAGCGATGTCGGCTACGACGTTGATTGGGTCGACGGCGCCGGTGTTGGTGGTACCGGCATTCGAAAAGACCATGAACGGCCTGAGGCCGGCCCTCCGATCGGCAGCAATCGCTCGCTCCAACTCGTCCACGCGAATGCGGAAGTTTTCATCGACGCTGATCGTGCGTACACGATCTTGTGCAATGCCCGCGAGCTTCGCGGACTTGACGATCGAGTGATGTGCTTGTGACGACACGTACAGTGTGCCGGAACGAATGTCGTCGCCGAGCAATTTCTCTCGCGCGCAGGCGATGGCGTTGAACATTGCCATGGAACCGCCGGTGGTGAACAGGCCGCGTGTCGTGACTGGAAAGCACATCCAGTCGCGCACCCAGTCGAGCACGTTCGCCTCAAGTTGCACGAGCGCTGGCGCACCCTGCCAGACCCCGGTGTAACGATTGGTGGCGTCTGAGATGAAGTCAGCGAGTGCCGCGGTGTAAACTCCGCCGCCGGGGATGTACGCGAGATATCCAGGGCCGGTGGTTGTAAATGAGCGAGGAATCCACTCATTGAACAGCTGATCAAGCAGCGGCTCCAGGGCGACACCGTTTTCGGGGGCGTCCTCGCGCATCGAGCGACATAGCGCTTCGATATCGGTATAGTCGCCGCGACTCGGCGTTTCTGAAACCTTAGCGAGATTCGCGACTACTCTTGCGACGACGGCCTCGCTCATCGCGGTCATCTGGGCCGGAGTCAGCTCAAGGTTTGCGGGATCGTTCGTCATAACGTGGTCCATTGCAGATCGTGGCTCACATCCAGAATTGCCACTGATGAGTGAATACGACGTACGCTGCGAGGCAACCGTTTGTCACTGCGTGGGCAAGCACGAGATCGCCGAGTGATTTGGTGCGCCACATCCACCAGTTGTATATGATCCCTGCAAGGAGGCCGACTTCCCAGAATGGTCCGTGTTCACTCGCAAAGAGAACCGCTGTTACGATAAACGCGAACGTAGTGTACGTCCCGAGGGGGACGCGCTCGAAGTTCGAGTCCTTGAGCCAGCGCGGGAGCCAGCCGCGCCAGAAGATTTCTTCCAGAATCGGAACCAGAATGACTGCACGAGCGATACGTAGCCACATTACGAGTGGATCAGCGAGCTCGGTCGGTTTGATCGAAACTTTCAGATGTCCCGTGATACCGTTTTGAAATATCCACGAATCACGCCAGCCCGGTATCAGCGCGTCGGGTGCGACCCAGAGGATGAATACCGCGACACCGACTGCGACGGAGAGCATCCACTGTGGAAAACGGAAGGACGCCACCAGATCGCGTGACGTCAGCGCGATCGTTGCGGCGACCACCACGACCCATGCGATCGATTCCCACGGCTGCGGAATGGCGAGCAATGGCACAACTGCAAGACACGCAAGGAAGACGGCGAACGGTGCTATATACTGGATCGCGGGGAATCTGCGCATGTTCATTCAAATTGTTGCGGGATCGAACGGCCGATTTGTACATCTGACTATCTTCTTCATCGCGGTCGCCAGCCATGGACGGATTCGAGCGACCTGCGGAATTTACACTCTTACCTGGAGGATGTCTGATGAGCTCAATACCGCCAGTTGAGAGTGATGGTGCGTCGGGCAGAGAGTGCGGCCGGCTTATCGCGAACACGGTTTCCGCATCGCTGACCGTCGCTGGTATTCACGAGAGCCTTGCGTGGTACCGTGACGTTATGGGA
>CAJDVC010000001.1_pt1 | contig 70140 bp, 54 predicted proteins | sample 7391211 | NCBI WGS metagenome assembly CAJDVC01 (sample SAMEA7055683, study PRJEB34461) | soil metagenome | biome: terrestrial ecosystem; feature: Peninsula; material: soil | place: Antarctica | collected 2016 | reverse complement strand
CTGCAGGCTCGGAAAGAACTTCCTCTTGCAGCACCACATCGCACTCGTGGTAAAGAGCGAGATGAGCATTCGGCCGGCAACTATCGGGTCTGTCGACCGGAACTCGCCGGTCTCGATGCCACGTGAGATTATTCCGGCGATAAGCTTCTGTCCGCGCAGGATTACCTCGGCGCTGTAGAATTCGACGAGGTCCGGGAAGTGATGCAGCTCGCTCACTACGACTCGATAGATCACCGAGAAGGAAGGAGTGCGCACGAACGCCCAGTAATTCTGCATGAAGGTCAATAATTGCTCGCGCGCAGAACTTAGTTTTGGTATTCCCTCGCCAGCGACGATCGCCTCGACGATTGTCGATCGAACCATTTCGCGAAAAAGCGCTTCCTTGTTCGGGAAGTAGAGATAGATCGTTCCCTTGGAAACGCCCGCACGTCGAGCAATGTCTTCAAGCCGCGCACCAGCAAGGCCGTGCTCTCCAAATACTTCGAGCGCGGCTCGCAAGATCTGTTGTGGGCGTTCTTCTGGAAGCCGCCGCCAGCGCGGCTCCGAAACTTCAGCAGGCATTGGATTTTCGTAGTATATTACTGACCGGTCAGTAATATATGGTGCCGTGCGCCGTAGTCAACGCTTCGCTGTCTTCCGCTTGGCGCTTCCAGCTGCGGCCACGCCGCCGAGTTTGAGGATCGTCTGCCATTCATCCGGCCTGACGGGCTGCACCGAGAGCCGGCTCCCCTTTCTGAGAAGCTCCATCTTCTCGAGTTCCCTGACGTGGCGCAGCCCCGGTAGATCGAGGAACTCCTTGAGCCGCTTACCTGCCCGGATATCGACCATGTACCAGATGGGGTCGCTTTCCTTGCTCTTCGGGTCGTAGTGCTCATCCGACGCGTCCCAGGCCGTGAAGTCGGGATATCCGGCGCGAACGATTTCGGCGGTTCCCACGATCCCGGCCGGGTCCGCACCAGAATAATAGAAGAGCACCCCATCACCCAGCTTCATGTCATCACGCATGAAGTTCCTGGCCTGGTAGTTCCGGACACCGCTCCAATACGTGGTAGAATCTGCCTCCGCCAGAAGGTCATCAAATGAAAAACTGTCTGGCTCGCTCTTGAGCAACCAGTAGCGGCGATCCCTTGATTCAGGCATTTGGACTTTGGGGTACTTCGTGAACCGATTTCATCGCCCGGGCATGGCGCCCGTGACTTTCGCTCGAAATCTATTGCGGCGCATGTCTGAATGGCCTCCGTCGGTGTATACAACGTCATGAACGGGTAAAGCCGCGGCGCGCTCGTCACGGATCAGTCAGGTTAGTTCACGCTAGTTATCGTAAATTCAGCCGTAACCAAACCCATCATATGCAACCTATCGTTCGCGGCATTCTCGCTTACGCACTGATCGGTGGACTTTTATCATCTCCCGGTGCGCTTGCAGCGCAGGCTCCCGCCACCCTGTCCGCCGCGTCGCAGAGACCGAGTCTTGAACTCGCGTCGCCGAGCACGCTTGCCCCGTTCAGGGCGGGCGGTCGATTTTTCCACGTGGCCGCGTCTGGTGAGCTTCGCGTCAGAGACGGCGAGAAGGGCGTGGAGCGCGCCATCCTGCCTGCCGGCACATTCTCAATCGTAGCACCATCACCCGACGGCAGGTACATCGCGTACACTGTCGGCCCGGCACATCCGGGACCCTACGACGTCCGTGTTCGCGACGTCCAGTCCGGAAGGGATCTGCCGGACGTGTTGCATCTGTCGCGCATGTCACCGGCACCGTGGTCGCACGACAACAAAGGATTTCTCTACGTTCGCGAAGACGCTTCCGATGGCCGTCAACGCGTCTATTATCACGGCCTTGGCCGCGAACCATCGAAGGACGCGTTGATCCTCAGCCAGTTCGATCACCCGGAGTGGCGTTACGCAGCGCGCGTGAGTGACGACGGCACTTATGCGGTCTTCACGATCTCGTATCCAGCCGATTCGAACACGCGCATCTACTTCATCGATCTCGCCAACCCGGGCAAGCCGAATTTCGGTGCGCCCGTAGTCAAGCTGACCCAGTCGTTTGATTCCCGTTACGACTTCGTTGATAATGCCGGAGCGTATTTCTTTTTACAGACGAATAACGCAGCTCCGCGCGGCCGCATTGTGCTTGCCAACACAAGTATCATCCGGGAGTCGCGGTGGCCGGCGGTTATTCCGCAAGCAGATGACTCGCTGCTGTTCGCTCGGACCGCTGGCGATCAGTATCTCGTGGCGGTCTATCGCACCAGTGCGGGGGCGGACGTGGCAAAGGTCTTCGGTCCCGAGGATCCTGCGGTACTGCGGCAGGAAATGAGAAATCGGTTTGATTCCCTCAAAAATGTGCGTGACAAGGAGAATGACAAGCGTCCGGTGCGACCAATGGGCTCACGAGGTTTCATGGGCAACGGGCCGGCGATACGCCTTTCGCCGCGCAGTGACATCCCTCTTCCTGTAGGGTCCAGAATTATCGCGATGAATGCGCTGGCGGATCAACAGCAACTGTTTTACACGTTGAAGTTGTCCGATGGTACGACGCAGTCTTTTGTGTACGATGTTACGAACGGTCGTAACGAGCCGTATCAGACTCGCCCCTAAACCCGCTGGTAATGGCTTTGCTTCCCATTCTTGTACTTGTTGTCAGTATTGTTCGCGCCGTAGTCGCTGTCACGGTTGTCGTACTCGCCATCGTCTTCCTCCTCGACTGGCTGGTTCGCACGCGTCGGATCAATCCATTCCATCCGGCAGCTCGCGCGATTCGAAGGCTCGCCGAACCGCTGGTCGCGCCGGTAGAGCGCAGGATACTGCGCGCCGGCGGAACTCCCGCGTCGGCATCGATCTGGGCGTTGGTGGGCGCCGTTTTCATCGGTATCATCGCAATCAGCAGCCTGGACTTTCTGGTGCAGGGATATGTGGCTCTCGTACTGGCTCTCACGTCCGGGCCACTTGGGCTGTTCGTGGTCCTCCTGAAGCTGACATTCGACGTGCTCCGGCTGGCGGTAATTATTGTGGTCATCGTCTCATGGCTACCCATTTCGCCGTTCTCGCCCTGGGTGCGTTGGGCCTTTACGATCTCCGAGCCGATCCTCAGACCGCTGCGCGAAATCGTTCCTCGCATCGCGATGTTCGACATCACGCCGATCGTCGCCTACTTCCTCCTGGGAATTCTGGAATGGGCCATTCTGAGAATAGTCGGAATGTGATCTTTATCCGTCCATCCGGCTGTTCGGATGGATTGCCCCTTGTTGCGGCCCGTAAGCGGCGCTATCGTTCCTAACAACCGAATTTCGTGGCGATTTCAGGCAAATTGCGACCACGTAAAACAATCGCTAAAGCGCACATTGGGCCCGGCGCTTTCTGCCGGGCCTTTTTTCGTAATCCCCATAGCATGACCAATTCATTCAGTTCGTTCCAGTCTGCGTACCTGGCCGCTCTAGCCGATCGCGTCCTCGTGTACGACGGCGCGATGGGTACCAACATCCAGCGCTATCACCTCACGCCAGAAGACTTCGGTGGGAGGGACCTCGAAGGGTGCAATGATAACCTCGTACTGACGCGCCCCGACGTGATCCAGGAAATACATGAGTCCTTCCTGGCAGTCGGTTGTGACGTGGTGGAGACGTGCACCTTCCAATCCACGCCGCGTAGACTGGCTGAGTGGGGACTCCTCGACAAGGCACATGAGTTGAACGTGAAGGCCGCACAACTTGCGCGCGCCGCGTGCGACAAGTTCGCTACACCCGAGCAACCAAGATTTGTCGCCGGATCGATGGGCCCCACGGGAATGTTACCGTCGAGTACGGACCCGGTTCTGTCCAATGTGACATTCGAAGAGCTTGCGCAAAACTACTGCGCACAGGCAAAGTCGCTCGTCGAGGGCGGCGTCGATGTGCTTCTGGTCGAGACATCCCAGGACATTCTGGAAGTGAAAGCCGCAGTGGTTGGAATCGAGCGCGCGTTCGCGGAACTTGGGCGTCGCGTCGCTCTGCAGGTGCAAGTGACGCTCGACGTAAGCGGTCGCATGTTGCTGGGCACCGATATCGCCAGCGCGATGACGACGCTCGAGTCGCTACGCGTCGATGTCATCGGTCTGAATTGTTCGACCGGTCCGGAGCACATGCGCGAACCGATACGATTTCTTTCGGAACACGCAACTCTACCATTGTCGGTGATTCCGAACGCCGGTCTCCCACTGAATACCGGCACCGGCGACGCGATCTACCCGCTGGAGCCTGCGCCGATGGCCGATGCGCTTGGCGAATTTGTGCGCGATTTCGGAGTTCGCATTGTCGGAGGCTGCTGCGGCACGACTCCTGAGCACCTTGCGGCCATCGTCGCCCGTATTGGCGAACTTCGATCCGTCGAGCCGGGTGTCGCTAGTGAGGCACGTGAGCCGCGCCTTCCCATGGTCTCGTCGGCGATGCGTGCAACATCCTTGAGGCAGACGCCGCCTCCATTGATCGTCGGCGAACGCGTGAACGCTCAGGGCTCACGTCGCGTCAAACGGTTCCTTCTGGCAGACGATTACGAGTCCATTGTCGAGGTCGGCCGTGAACAGGTTGATTCCGGAGCGCACGTACTTGATGTATGCGTCGCTCTCACGGAGCGATCCGATGAGGCGCAGCAGATGTCGCAGGTGGTGAAACTGCTCTCCATGGGCGTTGAAGCTCCATTGATGATCGACTCCACCGAGGCCGATGTCGTCGCGGCTGCGCTGGAGCATGTTCCTGGCCGCGCGATCGTGAACTCCATCAATATGGAGAATGGCCGCAAGCGGATCGAGAGCATAGTTCCGCTCGTCAAGAAGCACGGCGCTGCCGTCGTCGCACTGACCATCGATGAGATCGGCATGGCCAAGACGCGTGAGCGCAAGCTCGAAGTCGCGCGCAAGATCTATGACATCGCGGTCGGTGAATACGGTCTGGCGCCTGAAGATTTATTGTACGATGCTCTGACGTTCACCCTCGCCACCGGCGATGCGGAGTGGATCGATTCCGCTGCCGAGACGATCGAGGGAATCAGGCTCATCAAGCGCGAGTTGCCGGGTGTCGGCACCATACTCGGCGTTTCGAACGTTTCGTTCGGACTGACAACCGAGGCGCGATCGGTGCTGAACTCGGTGTTTCTGCACCACTGCGTGCAGGCAGGGCTGGATGCTGCGATCGTGAATCCTGCGCATATCAGGCCGTATGCGGAGATATCGACTGAGGAGCGCGCGGTAGCCGACGACCTCGTTTTCAATCGACGGCCCGATGCGTTGCAGATGTTCATCGAATACTTCTCAGCGACGCCGGATTCCGGAGGTTCAACCACAGCCGTCAAGGAAGATCCAACCGCCGGCATGACCGCGGACGAAAAGATCCACTGGATGGTCCTGCACCGGAAGAAGGAGGGCATCGAAGATGCGCTGGACGACGCTGGAGTCAGACAGGATCCCGTGCGTGTGCTGAATGGCGTGCTGCTGCCAGCCATGAAGGACGTTGGCGACAAGTTCGGTGCGGGCGAGTTGATTCTTCCATTCGTTCTCCAGTCGGCCGAGGTGATGAAGAAGGCTGTACAGCACCTTGAGAAGTTTCTGGAGAAGAGCGAGGGATACACGAAAGGTCGCGTCGTCCTCGCGACAGTATATGGTGACGTGCATGACATCGGCAAATCGCTGGTCAACACCATTCTGTCCAACAATGGCTATACAGTTTACGATCTCGGCAAGCAGGTGCCGGTCAACACGATCATCGAGAAAGCACTCGAGGTAAATGCGGATGCGATTGGGCTGAGTGCGCTACTCGTATCGACGTCCAAGCAGATGCCTCTTTGTGTGCAGGAGCTGGACAAGCGTGGAATCAAGATCCCCGTGATGATCGGCGGTGCTGCGATCAATCGTCGATTTGGGCGCCGCGCGATGTTCGTTGAAGGCGAACGCGCGTACGAGTCCGGCGTCTTCTACTGCAAGGATGCTTTCGAAGGTCTCGACACGATGGACATTCTGCAGGACGGAGACCGCCGCGGCGCCTACATGGAAAAGCTCATGGATGATGCGCGCAAGGATATTTTCCTGCGCACGCAGGTCGGGAAGGATACAGTTGCGGGCACCGATTCAACAACGCGCAGCGATGTCGCGACCGATAATCCTGTTCCGGCTCCGCCATTCTGGGGGCCGAGAGTGGTCCGCGATATTCCGCTGGACGAGGTATTCGCGCATCTCGACTTGGACGAGTTGTATCGGCTTCAATGGGGGGCGCGAGGCTCCGGTGAGCAATATGAGCGCACGGTGCGCGAGGAGTTCGAGCCGGTTCTCAATCGGTTGACGTCCGAGGCGAAAGCCGAGGGCTGGCTGAAACCAGAGGTTGTGTACGGCTACTTCCCGGTCCAATCGTCCGGAAACGAAATAATCGTTTACGACGCTGCGGCTTATGCAGCGGATGGAACACGTACGGAGACCGCGCGCTTCAGTTTCCCTCGCATGGTCGGACGCGAGCGACTCTGTCTCGCGGATTATGTGCGATCCATAGAATCGAATCAGGTGGATGTGCTTCCACTCCAGATCGTGACCGTCGGTCACGCTGCGACTGAAAAGTTCGCGCAGTTGCAGGGCGCCAATGAGTATGCAGAGGCTTACTACATTCACGGTCTCGGCGTGGAAACCGCCGAGGCGCTGGCCGAGTGGTCCCATCGTCATGTCAAGGCAGAACTCGGCATTGAAACCGGCAAGCGCTATTCCTGGGGGTATGGCGCCTGTCCCGATCTCGAGGATCACGCAGTTGTATTCAAGCTGCTGCCGGCAAGCGAGGAGATCGGAATGGTGTTGAGCGAATCGTTCCAGCTGATGCCCGAGCAATCGACTGCGGCGGTTATCATGCACCATCCGGAAGCGCGGTACTATGCCGTGCGTGGCGCAGCGGCGGAGCGGGAGCCGGCAATTGCGTGAGGCGCTGCTGAAGCGCCTGCTCGATCCCGAAGCGCTCATCGTGTTCGACGGTGCGATGGGAACCATGATCTACGCGCGCGGTGTTTTCATCAATCAGTGTTACGACGAGTTGTGTGTCCGCGCCCCCGATCTGATTCGCGGTATTCACGATGAATACGTTGCGTCAGGCGCAGAGGTGATAGAGACGAATACGTTTGGCGCCAACCGAGTCAAATTGGAGCAGCACGGACTTGTTGAAGAGGTATCCAGAATCAATGTTGCGGCCGCTCGACTCGCTCGCGATGCTGCCGGCGAGTCGGTTCTGGTCGCGGGCGCTGTAGGACCGCTCGGAGTGCGACTCGAGCCTTTTGGACCTACTTCGCGCGACGAAGCACGCGCGATTTTCGCCGAACAGATGCAGGCGCTGAAGGAAGGCGATGCGGATTTGTTCATTCTTGAGACATTTTCGGATCTCGACGAGCTGACGCAGGCGATCGCGGCTGCACGTCAGGTTGATCCGTCGATGCCGGTAATTGCGCAGGTAGCAATCAATGCCGATGGTGTCACTGCGTACGGCGCGACGCCCGAAGACATTGCGCGTACACTCGATGCGGCAGGTGCTGATGTAATCGGACTCAATTGTTCGGTTGGTCCGCAGACAATACTCGAAGCCATCGAAAAGATGGCGCCGCTGACCACGCGCAAGCTGAGTGCGCAACCGAATGCAGGAATGCCGAGAGAAGTAGGCGGCCGCTCGATGTACATGGCGAGTCCTGAATACATGGCGAGCTATGCGCGGCATCTGGTTGTGGCTGGCGCGAAGGTGATTGGCGGATGTTGCGGCACGACGCCAGCGCATATTCGTGAGATCGCGGAAGGTGTGCGCCCGCTTGCACCGCGATCCGGTCGGACTTCACGCGCGACCGTCGCGCAAGTCGTCGCAGCCAAGCATGTGGATGGTGCCCAGCCAGTTCCGTTCGCAGACCGATCGCAGTGGTCCGCTCGTCTCACTGCTGGAGCATTTGTCACATCCGTTGAGCTTGTACCCCCGCGAGGTGTGGACGCCTCCAAGTTATTGAGTGATGCGGCGCTGCTTCGCGATGCGGGCGTGGATGCGATAAACGTACCCGACGGTCCGCGAGCGCAGAGCCGGATGGGAGCGGTGCTCGCAAGTCTGCTGATCGAGCAGAACGCGCACATCGAGACTGTGACTCATTACTGCTGCCGCGATCGCAATCTGCTCGGCATGTTGAGTGACCTGCTTGGTGCGTCCGCGGTCGGATTGCGTAATTTGTTGCTTATCACTGGCGATCCTCCGAAAATGGGACCGTATCCGTCAGCGACCGCTGTGTTCGACATCGACTCGATCGGGCTTACAAATCTCGTCAGTCAGTTGAATCGCGGCCTCGATCCTGGTGGCAATGCCATTGGTGAACCGACCCGGTTTGTAATTGGTGTCGGTGTGAACCCTGCAGCGCTGGACCACGAAAACGAACGTCGTCGGTTCGAGTGGAAGGTTGAAGCCGGTGCTGAGTATGCGATCACGCAGCCGGTGTTCGACGCGCACCAACTGGAAGTATTTCTACGGAGTGTGGAGTCGCTCCACGTCCCTGTTGTTGCCGGAATCTGGCCACTCGTATCCGTGCGCAACGCGGAATTTCTGGCTAACGAGGTTCCTGGTGTAACCGTTCCCGATGAAGTGATTGCTCGCATGCGGCGAGCGAACGCGGTGTCCAGGGAGCACGCGGTGCAGGAGGGGATTGCAATAGCGCGCGAGATGCTCGAGCGCGTGCGACCAATGGTGGCGGGTGTGCAGGTGTCTGCGCCATTCGGAAAGGCTGCGTTGGCGCTTGATGTGTTCGATGGCGTGTTGGAACGACCTGGCGCACAACCAGCCTCATAGCGATCCGCCCGTGCGGTCGCTTCCAAGCGGTACTAAATGTCCCGCTATTTGCCTACTACGAGGATGACGAACGACCCAGGGACCATCGTGCGGCGCTGACGCTGGCCGGCGACAGCCATCGGTAGCGGCTTGAAGTCTGCCGTGATCAGATAAACACGATGCGTCTTGGGGTCGAGTGCCAACGTGCGCGCGCCGGGGGCAGTTGGAATATTCTTGCTGTCGTACTTGCCAGGCGCGCCCTGGGTTACCATCGTCAGTGTGCCGGCACCATTGGCACTGAACGCAATTCCGGTTACGGGGTCGAACGCGTTCCCGTCCGTTCCGTCGTCGGTCGGCGGTGTTGCCAGGATTCTACCGGTATTAGCGTCGACGATTCCCATCATCTTGTTGCCGCATCCTGCAAAAAGAACGCGATGTACCCGGTCCATCGCAAGGCCACTCGGCTCCTCGCACGGGGCAAGCGGATAGCTGTGAAGTATCGTAAGCGTTGCCGCATCGAATTCGACGATCATGCTCTTGTCTTCGATGTTGACGAAGACGTGCCCCGAGCCGTCCGTCACGCCCGCTTCCGGTTTACCTCCAAGTGCAAGCGTGCCGACTACCGAGTCACTAACGGCGTCGATTGCAGTGGTGTTCGCACCGCGACCGTTGAAAGTGAAGATGCGTTTTGTTACCGAGTCGTACAAAATGCCATCCGGGTCGGCACCAGTGACGCGAACCAGTTTTGTGGGCGCAAGCGTCACAAAGTCAAAGACAGTGACGGTGGTATCGCGACCATTGCTCGTGAATCCCTTGTTCAAATCATATGCGAGCGCCACCCCATGAACTCCTGGAGTGTTCTGCATCTCACCAATAAGCTGACCGGAGTTCGCGTCAACGACCTGTACATGCGACGTACGCGCTATGAAGATTCGGCTCCGAGCGGTATCGAACGTCACGTAGTCCCAACCGCCATCTCCGACGACGGGAATTCGCCGCGTGACGTGGTATTCACCGGGAGTAGCTTGTGCTGGTATCGATTGTACTCCCAGAAGGGAACCAATCGTCGCGACCACTATCGAGATGGAACGTGCAAACACTGGAGCCTCGTGTAAAAAGTCAGCTATGACTGAAGATGTGTGATGGTAACGGCGATTTCACTGCCGTGCCCCGTTCCTGAGTCAAAGTCCGTTGACAGAAGGGAATCGAACTTCTGCAATTGTCCCTCGCACGTCGGCCGAGCGGAGGGATATTCGTGCATGATGCGTATCTGCAATCCATTGCGCAATTGAGAGGCCAAGTCCCGCCCCTTCGCCTCGACTCCTGGAGGCGTCGCCGCGGTAGAACCGCTCGAATACATGTCCGATCTGCTCCGGTGGAATCCCCGGGCCGGTATCCGAGATTGTAACGACAGCACCGGTGCTGCTATTCATCACCGAGACCGTAACCGTCCCGCCCTTGGGAGTGAATTTGACGGCGTTGTCCAGAAGAATCATGAGGAGCTGCCGAATCATCGCCGCGTCCCCATCGACGGGTGCCTCCTCGAAGCCTTCCACGGTGAGAGTGACGCCACGGCTGGTCGCGATGGCACTCGCCGCCCCCACCGCGTCTGAAGTCACATCGTCCAGAAAAAGTCGCCTCACCTCGAACCTCGCGCCCTCCGAGTCCGATCTCGCCAGCAGCAGCAGGTCCTCCACAATTTTGCCGAGCCGGATCGCTTCTCGTTCGATTGCGGCCAGCGCTTCGCGATGTCGGCCGTCGTCGTTACCGTTCGCCAGCGCGACCTCCGCTCGGCTTCGAACGACCGCCAGCGGTGTACGGAGCTCGTGCGCAGCATCGGCCATGAACCGGCGCATGTAGCTCATCGTACGCTCGACGGGCTCCATCGACTTTCGCGTAAGAAAGAATCCGCCAACAGCGAAGAGGACAAGCGCGCCGAGAGCCGTCGCTCCGAATGACACGATGAGTTCTGCGTACTGGTCCTCGAGTTCAAGCTGGTCCGCTACCGCAACGGCGACGTATGTATTCCCGGCCTCGGAGCGAAAGCGCCTCGCATATACGCGGAGCACGTGGTCGTCTGGTGGCTGCAAGGTGGTGATAGCCAGCGAATCCCGCAACGCGTTTCGAGCTGCATTCGCGATTGATGCTGGTGCGGTATCCGGCACAACTGGCAATCCGCGGGCGTCGAACAAGTACAGATCGCGATCGGGGATGCGCAGTTCTCCCACTGCATCCATGACTGCTCCGGACGCCGTGCTTCTCTCTGTTTCGCGGATGGTGGTCGCCCGCTGAATTACCTGGGAGGCCACCGCAAGCGAATCGTCGAGCTGTGATGATATCTGCTGACGAATTGCAACGAAGAGCCCAGTTCCGAGCAGGATGACGATGGTGCCAAGCGTCGCCGCATACCATCCATTAAGCCTGCGCCGAAGTCGTACAAGACTATCCGTCAAAACCCGAGCCTGTACCCGGCGCCGCGGAGGGTATGAATCAGCTTTGGTTCGAACCCATCGTCAATTTTGCGGCGAAGTCTTCGGACCAGGACTTCCAGCACGTTCGTGAAGGGATCGTGGTTTTCATCCCAGACGTGAGCAGTAATTGCAGTTCGCGAAACAACGACCCCCGCGTTCTGAACAAGATATTCGAGGAGTGAGAACTCCTTGGCCGTCAGCGTGATGCGCACTCCTGCCCGCTCCACCGTCCGCGTGGAAATGTCGACATGCAGATTCGCAACGTCGTAGCGTTCCGGCGCAATTGTGGGTTGGCGTCGACCAAGCGCTCGTATCCGCGCCAACAGTTCCGCGAAGGCGAATGGCTTGGTGAGATAGTCGTCAGCGCCGGATTCAAGTCCGCGCACCCGGTCCTCGACTGCGTCACGAGCGGTGAGCATCAGGATCGGCGTCTCAATCCCGCGCTCTCGAATGAGGCGACAGAGCTCGAAGCCGGTCCCTCCGGGCAGCATGACGTCAAGGATCATGACGTCGAAGCTCCCCAGAATGGCGCGGTCACGCCCATCCGCAAAGTTACCGGCGGAACTCACCTCGATGTGCTCCTGGTGGAGCCCCTCGGCAATCACCGCGGCGAGTTCAGAGTCGTCTTCTACAAGCAGCAGGCGCATGTGTTCACTTTTCCGGGAAATCGGATTCGGATATGATACCGTCGCGGTCGTGAGGCGTTTCGCCTATACTACTTGACGCGCTGTCGCCAGCACCGGTGGCCGCCCACGAATCATCAGTCCTAACCTATCCGAAAATGACGACTTCGACCGATGGCCGTCCACCCCTCACGGTTCTCTCGGAGGACGAGGCCATGTTTCGCGACGCTGTCGCTGCGTTTGCAGCCAGCGAAGTAGCGCCGCGTGTGAAGCCAATGGAACAGGCCGGCAAATTCGACCACGAGCTGATACCACAATACTTCGACCTAGGCCTCATGGCCATCGAAGTCGAGGAACGCTTTGGTGGATCCGACGGCACACTAATGATGGTCACTCTTGCTGTCGAAGAGCTGTCAAAGATAGACGCATCGGCTGCGATCGTTTGTGATGTGCAGAATACGCTGGTCAATTATCCGATCGCCCATTACGGAACGGAAGACCAGAAAGCGAAGTACCTCAGAATGCTTACGAGCGGTACACTTGGCTCATATGCCCTGTCGGAAGCAGGATCGGGCTCTGACGCCTTCGCACTCGCCACGCGAGCCGACAAGCGGGGAGATACCTATGTCCTTAATGGACGCAAACTTTGGATTACGAATGGCGCTGAAGCTGGCGTGTACGTTGTCTTTGCCACCGTCGATCCTGCAGCAGGCTACAAGGGAATTACTGCATTTATCATAGAGCGCGACTTTGCCGGGTTCAGCGTGGGCAAAAAGGAGGATAAGCTCGGGATTCGAGCCTCGTCGACGGTGGAATTGATTCTCGACAATTGCCAGGTGCCAGCGGCGAACGTGCTTGGCCCCGTCGGTCAGGGCTACAAGATCGCTATCGAGACTTTGAACGGCGGCCGAGTCGGAATAGGCGCGCAGATGATTGGCGTCGCTCAGGGCGCACTGAAGGCAGCCATCGCTTACGTCAAGGAGCGCGAGCAGTTTGGCAAGCCTCTCGCCGATATGCAGGGGATTCAGTTCCAGATCGCTCAGGCAGCAACTGATATCGAAGCCGCCAGACTTATGGTGTACAATGCGGCGAGACTCAAAGACGCAGGACACGATATCGTGCGCGAAGGCGCCATGGCAAAGCTCTATTCGTCCCAGGCGTGCGGTCGAGTGACTTCGCTTTGTGTCGAGCTGTTCGGCGGGTATGGATACACTACCGATTATCCCGTCGAGAAGTTCTTCCGCGATGCCAAGATCGGTACGATCTACGAGGGCACTTCCAACATGCAACTCCAGACAATCGCAAAGTCCGTCCTGCGCTAGTACGTGCGCTGTCGCACACAGCGTACAAACGTATGTTTCTGAATTTTTTTTGAGTGTTCGCCTTGGCTGCCGATCCTTGAAGCATCGAGCAGTGACCACCCTCGCATGCCCCGACCGCGAAAGAGCAGCCGGGGCTTGGTAGATTATCCGACCATGTTCACCTCAGATTCAATCGTTTTTCTCAAGAAACTCCTCGACACTCCCGGACCCTCCGGCTTTGAAGGAGCGCCAGCAAAGGTCTGGCGCACCGAAGCAGAGAAGTTCGCCGAGGTATCGGCGGACGTGGCGGGCAATTCGATGGCCGTCGTGAATCCGGCCGGCTCACCGACAATCATGCTTGCAGGTCACATCGACGAGATCGGCGTCATTGTCACCTACATCGATGACGATGGATATGCGTACATCGCTCCGATTGGGGGCTGGGATCCGCAGGTGTTGGTTGGACAGCGAATCCGCTTCATCGGTCGGCACGGTGACGTCGTGGGCGTGGTTGGTAAGGTTCCGATCCACATCATTCGACCGGAGGATCGCGAAAAGGGCGCGCGGATGCGCGATCTTTGGGTAGACGTCGGTGTCCGGGACAAGAAGGAATGTCTCACGATGTTGTCAGTCGGCGACCCAGGCGTAATTGATGCGCGCGCCGTCGATCTGCCTAATTCGCGATTGGTTTCACGCTCGATAGACAATCGCATCGGTGCATTCACCGTACTCGAAGCGCTTCGCCGCTACGCTGCAAAACCAGGCAAGGCTCGAGTCGTCGCAGTCGCAACGGCGCAGGAAGAGATTGCATACCACGGCGGCGGTGCCCGGGTCGGGGCTTCAGCGCTTGAACCGCAGATGGCGATTGTTGTTGATGTGACTTTCGCAGTCGATCACCCGAACATCGACAAGAAGGAACACGGCGAGGCGAAGCTGGATGGTGGGCCGGTACTCACTCGTGGCGCAGTCGTGTCACCGGTTGTTTTTGGGCTTCTGCGTGATGTCGCTGAAAAGAAAAAGATCCCGTTTTCCGTGCACGCAGCCGGACGCGATACCGGCACCGATGCGGACGCGATTCATGTTGCCCACAACGGTGTGGCGACGGGCCTTGTCTCGATCCCGAATCGCTACATGCATTCGCCGAGCGAGATGATATCCCTCAACGACGTGCACAATGTGGCCGAGTTGATTGCGGAGACCTGCCGTACCGTGACCACGAAGACCGATTTTACCGCGCGCTAGGCGCTCTCAACTGTCCGCGGCGAACTCCCGTATCGCCGATCGCGCCACACCAGCCTTGCAGCAACCGGCGCTCCGGAGCGGTCCACGCAGGTCTTGGTGGATCGCTTCGGTTAGATTCGGGGTCGTGCCTCTAGCGATTCCAGACCCCCGCGATTCCGGATTCACCACCACCACGCCGGTACCACTGTACTGGGTACGGTACGGCGTGGTGGGCAGGCCGGTTTTGGTTCTTCTGCACGGCGGACCTGGGGCCGATCATCGTTATCTGTTGCCGCAGATGCTGCATCTCGCCGAGAAATACGATGTGCTGCTCTACGATCAACGAGGCGGCGGCCGCTCCAGGGTGACCAATAATGAGCCGATTGGTTGGCGGGATCACGTAGCCGACCTTGCTGCTGTTTGTGAAGAGTCAGGGGGGATTACGAGCCCGTCGCTTGTTGGCTATTCGTGGGGCGGAATGCTGGCGCTGCTCTATGCTATCGCGCAGCTGGACGACAAATCCATTCCGGAACCGTCACGGATGCTTCTCATCAGTCCAGCACCAGTTACCAGTGCATACCGAGCGGAGTTTGACGCCAATCTTCGCGAAAGAGGTAACGCGCCTGCTATCACCGAGGCCCGCGCGAAACTGATGGCGTCGGACTTGCGCGACACCGACCCGGATGCCTATCGCCAGAGAACGTTTGAGCTGGGGGTCGCCGGCTATTTCGCCGACCCGTCCAAGGCGCACGACCTGACGCCGTTTCGAGTCGTCGGACGCGTGCAGCAGTCCACGTGGGCCAGCCTCGGCGAATTTGATCTGCGGCCGGGCATCGCACGACTCCGACTGCCCGCACAGATTGTATTCGGAAGTGACGATCCTATTCCCGCCGCGTCTTCAATAGATGTCTCTAGCGCGCTGCAAATCAATCCGGTCGTGATCGAGCACTGCGGCCACGTACCGTACGTCGAACAGCCTCAGCAGCTTTGGGGAGCGACTGATCCGTTTCTCGCGTCAACTGACGCCGTAAATCTCCGCTGAATGACTGATTTTCGCGCCGAACACCACCTGGCCACCATCGACGCTGATGGCGCACTGTGTGACGTCATTGTCCGTTTCTCCTATGATGGCCTGGAGCACATTGGCCGTCTCTGGTTCAGCGGGCCAGCGGTCGGCGACAAACCGTTGCCCGACCATGGCGGGATTCCGGGTCGAACGATCGAGGAAGCCATTCAGCTTGCTGAGCGTTTTACCACGGACGATTTACTGCGCCGGTTTTACCGTGCACGCGCTGAGAAACGCAAATTTCTCCAGTTGCGGCGTGCCACCGAGCAGCTACTCGACAAGGTGAAGTACATGAACCGGATCGCGCTATCGATGAAGGGCGGCATGCTTGACGCCGAGGGCGCCCGCCAGGAAATCGACCTTGTCGTCAAGCAGCTTCACGAACTCGTTGATACCATGCCAGCAATGGCTGGAGTCGAAGAGGCGCACTAGAGCGGGCAATGTCATTCCCGCCCAAGCGGGAGTCCAGCACCTAGTCATTCCCGCGTAAGCGGGAATCCATTTACCCGGGCACCGAGCCTCGCTGCACCCCACTCCAGCCGCCGACACCAAGATCAGCGCCCTTGCTCGCAGCAGCAGAGTGGTCGGTAGTTTTACTTTCAGATATGCCGCTCAAACCAGCCGCCGTCCGAGCACCCCTGATATTCAAGCGGCTCACCCGTGCCTATCCCGACGCACATTGCGAGCTTGACTTTACTAACCCGTACCAGCTCCTCGTTGCCACGATCCTGAGCGCCCAGTGCACCGATAAGCGGGTGAATATGGTGACGCCTGGACTGTTCAAGCGATACCCGGACGCGGACGCCCTCGCGATGGCCGATCCAAGAGAAGTCGAGGATCTGATCCGGCCAACCGGTTTTTTCCGAAACAAGACGAAGAGCCTCCTGGGAATGGCCGGCGGGCTCCTCGATCGATTTGGGGGGCATGTGCCCGCCAGTATGGCTGAATTAGTCACGCTCCCTGGAGTGGGCCGAAAGACGGCCAATGTTATTCTGGGGACCGCGTTCGGGACGCCCGAGGGAATCGTCGTCGACACTCACGTCGGCCGAGTCAGCCGCAGGCTGGGGCTGACTCGCCTTTCTGACCCTGTGAAGGTTGAAACAGTGCTGATGAAGCTATTTCCGCGAAAAAATTGGACTCTGCTGTCCCATCTGCTGATATTTCACGGGCGCCGCGTCTGTGTGGCTCGACGCCCGAGGTGCGCAGAGTGCGTGCTGAATGACCTATGTCCATCGAGTGAAGTGTGAAGCAAGCAACTATCGAAACAAACAAGGGAACCATGGTCGCCGAGCTCTACCCGGGTGAGGCACCACTTGCAGCGGGAAATTTCGAGAAGCTCGCAAATGAAGGTTTCTACGACGGTGTGAAATTCCACCGCGTGATTCCCGAATTCGTGGTGCAGGGCGGCGATCCGCTGTCTCGCGATCTTCCGGCTGGCAATCCTCGCATCGGGACAGGTGGGCCGGGCTACACAATAAAGTGCGAGACCAAGGGCAATCCGCATACTCACAAGTTCGGGTCGCTGTCGATGGCCCATGCCGGGAAGGATACCGGTGGTAGCCAGTTCTTCATCGTTCTCGACGAGAACAATACTCGTCACCTGAATGGTGTTCACACCGTATTTGGCAAGGTCATCAAGGGCGACGATGTTGTGCGTCAGATCCGCCAGAACGACGTGATGACGAAAGTTCGTGTCACGGATTCTGACACCACTACGGAGAAGTAATGCAAACCAAACAGCACACCGATTTTCCCGCTGCTCTCACCGGTCTGGTCGTGGGTGGTGCCTTCGTGTTCGCGATCCTGTTCGGCATCGTCGTGATCACGAACCATCACTACGCCGGCGAGAAGACGGCCGCCGCGGCTACCAAGTAAGCGCCGCGTCAGTCGCACGCCACCCGAAGCTCGGGATCGTGCGACTGTTTGCATTACGACAAATGGACCGCTCGTGACGCTTGCACCGGCGAGAGGTTTCTCCGTTACGGCGACCGATCTCGCGCGATCGTTCGGTTCCCGGCGCGCGGTAAATGGTGTGTCCCTCTCGCTCTCTGGAGGGGACTGTCTGGCGTTGTTCGGCCCCAACGGGGCTGGCAAGACCACGTTGCTCCGGATGTTGGGCGGCTTGCTGCGCCCCACGTCGGGGCAGGCGACCATCGAGGGTGTTGCCCTCCCGGGCGGGGTAGACGTCCGTGCACGTGTTGGCCTGGTCTCGCATCAGACAATGTTGTACGACGCACTAACTGCACGCGAGAACGTCGAATTTGCGGCACGAATGTACGGTATTCCGGAGGTGCGTCAAGCGACACAACGAGTCCTCGAGCGTCTTGGCGCAGACTCGTTCGCCGATGTCCGCGTGCAATCACTCAGCCGCGGAATGCAGCAGCGGGTTTCTGTTGCGCGCGCAATTGTGCATGACCCGTCGGTGCTGCTGGCGGATGAGCCATTCACTGGTCTTGACGCGGGCGGGGCTTCCGCGCTGACGGGAATGCTGGCCGGCCTTCGTGATTCGGGGGCGACGATCATCATCGTTACCCACAATCTTGATGAGGCGCTGTCACTCTGCACTGCGGCGGCGATCATGCGGGAAGGTCGTCTGGTGCGCATGGACCGCGCTCCAATTCCGGCCCGTGATGAGTACACTGCACTGTATCGCGAACTGGCCGTCGATGCCTCCTAGAACGATGTCGCATCGAACGCCGGGGGTGCTTGCCTCGGCACTGGCGATCACTCGAAAGGATCTACTGATTGAATTTCGATCACGTAGCGTCATACTCTCCGCGATCGCGTTTGCGGTACTTGCGATCACGATTTTCTTCTTTGCGTGGGACCCAACCGCGGTTGCCTCTGTCGACCTCGCACCGGGCGTATTGTGGGTCATCTTTACTTTCTCGGGGTTACTTGGCCTGCACCGCTCGTTTGGGGTGGAACAGCCTACCCGGGCAATAGATGCGCTACTTGCGGCTCCCGTCGGTCGCGAAGCCATTTACCTCGGGAAATTGTTCGCGAACCTTGGCTTCGTGATCGTCGTGCAGGCGATATCGCTGCCGGCCGTGGCGTTACTATACAATGTGCCGATCGGTGGCTATGTGGTGCCACTGATTGGCGTGGTCCTGCTTGCTTCTGTCGGCCTTGTGGCAGTCGGCACGTTGTTCTCCTCGATGGTCGTCAGCACCCGACTGGCTGAACTACTGCTTCCGCTGCTTGCTCTACCGTTCTTTGTACCGGTGATACTTCCGGCAGCGCAGGCTACCGCGCGACTCATGAACGGTCGCCCGGTCGCGGAGGTTTCGGGATACATATCCATACTCGGCGCTTTCGACGTCGTATTTCTGGTAGTCTGTACGCTGCTGTATCCATACACACTGGAACAATGAAGTTTTCCAAGCTTGGTATTATTGCAATTCTGGCTGTCATCGGCACGTACATTCGCGCGATATACTTCACGCCGTTCGATGCGTTGCAGGGGCCGGCTCAGAAGATTCTCTACGTACACGCACCGTCCGCGTGGGTGGGCCTGTACCTCGCGTTCGGCCTCGTGTTCATCACGAGTATTCTTTACCTGTGGCTCAAGGATCCGAAACTGGATCGCGTCGCTTCCAGTTCCGCGGAAGTCGGATTCGTGTTCACTTCAGTGGTGCTCGTAACAGGCCCGCTCTGGGCGAAGCCGGTTTGGGGGGCGTACTGGACCTGGGATGCGCGTCTCACGCTGACGCTTTTCCTCTGGTTCATTTACGCGGGCTATCTGATCCTGCGCGGCTCCATCGAGGATTTCGAGATGCGCGCGCGATTTTCGGCAGTAATCGGAATTCTCGGTGCGCTACTGGTACCGTTCATTCATCTGAGCGTGTACTTCTTCCGGACGATGCATCCGATGCCGGTGTTGCTCAAGCCGAGTGCTCCGTCGATGTCGCGGGAGATGTTGATCACGCTTGTTTCAGCGTTCTTTACGCTGACACTTCTGTTTGCGTGGCTGTTACGAGAGAGATACTTGCTGGCAGTCGATCGTGATGCAGCCATGGAGGCCAACTCATGAGATTTCCAGAAGACGCGTTCTGGTATCATCTGGCGTACGCAGTGGCAGCGGTTATTTATGGCGGCTATGCCGTTAGCCTGTGGTGGAGGAGGCGGAGATGGCGGAGAAAGGAATCGTCTTTGTAGTCGGCGCCGGACCGGGGCTGGCTGGCCTCCTTACGGTCCGAGGCAAGGAGTTGCTGGCGCGCGCCGACGCAGTCGTGTACGAGCGACGCAGTCAACGCAAGCTCATACCTGGTGGAGTCGCTGGCGGTCCTGAGCAATACTACGTCGGACGCCGCGGGAAAGTCCGCCGCGCGCCGACGGCAGACGTAGCATCGTTACTCGTGGAACTTGCGCGCAAGGACTATCGCGTAGTGTATCTGGCTCACGGTGATCCTCTTGGATTTGGCAGGGGGACCGATCTCGTCACGGCGCTCCACGACTTCGACGTGGCATTCGAAGTTGTACCGGGTGTACCGATACAGAATTCCGTATCGACTTACGCCGGAATTCCGTTGCTCTCGGCGACGATGGCATCCGCGACGATCTTCGCGAATGGGCGCGATCCTGTGCGTGGTGGCGGGACTGATTGGAGCACGATTGCACGTGTCGGCGCTACTGTTGTAGTTCGAAATGCATCAGCGGCGCTCGAGGCGATCGTCGCGGGCTACGCCGCCGCCGGCGTTTCCGGCGACATCCCCGCCGCGGCGATTGTACACGCAGGTCGCCCGAATCAACGCACGACCGTCGCCACACTTGGCACGATCACCGATGCAATGATGCGTGCCGGGATGATGAAGACCGCGACTGTCATAATCGGCTGGACGGTTTTGCTTCGGGATGAATTGACGTGGTTCGAAACACGTCCGTTATTCGGAAGACAGATTATTCTTGCGCGGTCGCGTTACGGCGTGTCCACAGTCGGTGATAGTCTTCGGGAACTCGGTGCGTTCGTGATCGACGTACCCAAGCCGGGGATCGCACGGCTGGACCTCGATCTGCTGCGTGCGGAAATTGATCGACTATCCGAGTACGAGTGGGTCGTGTTTTCGACGCCGGACGCAGTGGCCGTATTCTGGGAGCAGCTCATCCTGTCAGGGCGTGACACCCGCGCCATTTCCAACGCGAGAGTGGCGTGTGTGGATCCGGCGACGGCTGCATCGTTGCTCGACCGTGGGATAACGGTGGACGTGACGCAGGAGAAATTCCAGGCCACCGCGCTGATCGACGCACTTTCCGAGCGCGCCGATATCCCGGGCGCGTCGCTGCTCTACGTAGCTGAGGACGATACAGCAGGCTCCTTCGCGCGAGATCTGGAACTAGCCGGTGCCGTCGTGACGTCTCTCGCACTGTATCGCGATGTGCCGCTTGCCAAGCAACTGGAAAGATTCCGCCGCATCATGGGCGATCGTCATTCGGATCTCGTGGTCGCGATGTCTCCTGCGGCCGCCGAGGAGTACGTCCGTGCTGCAGCTGAGGATGCGATCGGATCCGTGCCGGCGGCGGCGTACGATGCAGCGACCGCGCAGGTGCTTCGGGATTCTGGCGTCGACGTGACGATCGAGAATGTTCAGCCTGGTGCGGACGCAATGGTTGCGGCAATTCGCTCAAAATTGGATAGTAGCAAGACGATTTCCTGAGTTCAACTCGTACACCAGGGTGCAATGTGAAGCTGACCACATCGATTCCCGCCGCTCACACATGGTCGCATGGTCGTCTCCCGGCGGTCCTGGCAGCGAGCTGCCTGACGCTCCTTGCCGTTTCGTGCAGACCTGCGAGCTCGGGAGCACCTCCATCATCCGGTGCATCGGGGATCCCTGAGGGCCGCGCAGTTCTTCCGACCGGTGTGCGACTGGACCCTGTAACCGCATCGATTCCGTTAGGCTCGATGCCGCTGTCAATGGTGGTTTCGCCAAGCGGTGATCGAGTAGTTGTGTTACTCAACGGTTGGCGCGAACAGGGTTTTCAGGTTGTCGACCGTGCCACTGGTCGTGTGCTCCAAAACGTCTTGCAGGCTGCCGCGTTCATCGGTGTCGCGTTCTCCGTGGACGGCAGCATACTCTATGTGTCGGGCGGAAATCAGGATGTCGTCTACCGCTACGCATGGCAAAACGGAACGGCATCGCTGATCGACAGCCTGGTGCTCCGGGCCAAAAGCCCGCGAGCGTCCGGGAAGAGCTACCCGGCCGGTATTGCGCCGTCCCCCGACGGTAAAATGCTTTACGTTGCCGAAAACCTTGCCGACTCTCTGGCGGTGATCGACCTGTCGAGCGGAAAGGTCGTTCAACGCTTCGGTGCGGGACGCTATCCGTACGGCGTTGCAGTTTCGCGCAATGGGTCCGTATACGTCTCTGGGTGGGGTGGCAATTCCGTATCAGTGTACGCCGCGAACGGTTACGGTTTGCTTCGCGCCGAAGGTAGCGTAACTGTCGGACGTCACCCGTCCGCGATGGTTCTGAACAATTCTGGCAGTCGGCTGTTCATCGCATCGGGAAGCACGGACCAGATTATCGTCCTGAACACGCGGAGCCGTGCTGTCGTTGCACGTTTGATGGATCCGCCGCCCCGCGGACCTGCGGAGGGAAGCACGCCGGACGCCGTCGCTCTCTCAACGGACGGTACTCGGCTCTTTGCGGCTGAGGCAGACAATAACGCGGTCGGCGTCTTTGACCTGAGCGCCGATGCCTCCGACGTTGCGTCCGCGCATGGATCGGACAGGTTGATTGGACGCATTCCGGTGGATTGGTACCCTACCGCGGTCGTCGCCGCTCATGACACACTTCTGGTGCTTAGCGGAAAAGGACTCGGGACCGCGCCGAATCCCGATGGACCCAATCCGCTACATCCAGCAGCCAAGGGTTCGCACGCTTATACACTCGGTCAAACGACCGGCAGTCTCATGACGCTGAGACTTGCCAACGCGAGCAGCGCGACACTTGCACCACTGACGGCCAGAGTCGCCCGCGCACAGGGGTGGGAAGACAATCGTTCTCCCACCGGGACCGGATCTGCGAAATATCCTGCGTTTACACACGTTATCTATGTCATCAAGGAGAACCGGACGTACGACGAAGTACTCGGTGATCTCCCGATTGGCGACGGCGACACATCACTTGTGTTCTTCCCGCGTTCCGTTTCGCCGAATCATCACGCACTGGCGGAGCGGTTTGGCGACTTGGATCGATTCTTTACAAACGCAGAAGTGAGTGCTGACGGGCACAACTGGTCAACTGCGGCCTATGCAACGGACTATCTCGAGAAGACTGTGCCGAGTCAGTACTCCGGTAGAGGGCGCAGCTACGATTACGAAGGAACAAATGGGGACGACGACCAGAAGCAACTCCCCGATGACGATGTGAACGAGTCTGCGCATGGCTATCTATGGGATCTGGCCGCGCGGGCCCATCTCACGCTGCGCAATTACGGCGAGTACGTTGTGAGCGACACGGCCGATGGGCACACCGTCTACATCGGCGACAAGCCATTTCTTGCGACGCACACGAATCCGGATTATGCGGGATTCGATCTTGACCGGATGGATCAATCCCGGATCGAAGTGTGGCTCAAGGAGTTCGCCAGTTATGTGAAAAGCGGAGTGATGCCGCAGTTGGAGATACTGCGACTACCGAACGATCACACCTCGGGTGCGCGTGCTGGTTCAAGAACACCTCGCGCGTACATGGCCGATAACGATCTCGCACTCGGCCGTCTCGTGGAGGCGCTGTCGCACTCTCCGTTCTGGAAGAATACTGTCGTGTTCGTCGTGGAAGATGACGCACAGAACGGACCGGATCACGTTGACTCACACCGTGCGCCCGCATTTGTAATATCTGCGTATAATAGTGGCGGAGTAGTGCACCGCTGGACCAACACAACCGACTTTATCGCCACGATGAGCGAAATACTGCACACCGGGTCGCTATCCCAGTTCGACTACTATGGCAGGCCGCTGCGAAATATCTGGTCAGGGAAGCCGGATCTTACGCCGTATGTGGCTTTGACACCCAAAGTCGATTTGAATGAAAGGAATCCGAGGAATACTGCGCTGGCAACCGCATCTGCGAAGCTTGATCTGTCCGCAGAGGATCGCGCCGACGAAAACGCTTTCAACAGAATTCTGTGGTCCGTGATCAAGGGGCCGAAGGTTTTGTATCCGGGAATTGTTCGTGTCTCAGGCCTCGAGTGGCGGCGGGCGCAATAAAAACTGCTGATACTGAGCCATCAAGTGTAATCTCCGTGACAGGTGCGGGAACTAGCTTCTTGGTCGTGACGCCTGTTTCCTACGCCGCCAGGTCAGTACAGGTCGCCCGGCGTGCCATGGCATTTTTGGGCGCACTTGCGATCCTGCTTTCCGGTTCCCGCCTTGAGGCCCAACTGCCGATTTCCCGCGCCGACGCCATTCAGACTGCGCTCGGCAAATCGGTTCTTGTGACTGCTATCAGCGCCGATACCATTGCGGCATCTGCGCGGCTCCGCTCGGCGCGAGAGTACCCGAATCCCTCGTTGTCACTGTCCTACTCGAAGGACGCTCCGCAGCAGCATTTCTCGTTTGACGTGCCGCTGGATCTCCCCGGGATTCGTGGCGCGCGCGTGCGCGCGGCAGAGGCCAGTCGGACGAGCGCACACTTCGGGTTCCTGGCCGCGCGCGCTGCCATAGAGCTGAATGTCGATACGATGTATACCACTGCGCAGGGCGCGGAGCTTCGTGCGAAGCTTTCGCACGAGACGGCGCTGGATGCCGCAAGACTGCTGAGCGATACTCGAACTAGACGAGATGCCGGCGATGCGAGCGACCTGGATGTCAATCTTGCCGAGGTGTCCGCAGCACAGGCGGCCAATGCTGCCAACGTAGATTCACTGGAAGCCGTGGATACGCGACTCGAACTGCAGTCAGCGATGGGGCTTCGCGGAGACACGATCATTGTTGCGCTCGGTGATTCCCTGGGTAATCCGCCGACGCACGTCATGACAGACTACTCACATCTGGTCAGCACTCCAACCGTAGCCGCTGCAGGGGCGGCGTTGACTGCTGCTCAGCAGACCCTTGTATTCGAACGCAGGAGCCTGTTCGGTGTCCCGTCGATTCAGTTCGGAGCAGATACTAAAGACCCCACGGGCGCCGAGAAGGGATTACTTCCTACTTTAGGCGTCGCTCTGCCGATTCCGCTGTTCAATCACAACGGCGGTGCGGTCGAGGCCGCGCATGCAGACGTTACGCGTGCACAGGCGGAACTGCAGATCGCAAGACTCGACGCATCGGCGCAGCTTGCGCGTGCGCACCGTACCCAAACGGTAACCGAATCGCGTATCGCACGCGACAAATCCATACTGGACGCCGCTACACGGAACGTTTCACTGGCCGAGCAGGCGTTTGCGGCCGGTGAAATGGCGATCGGTAACATTCTTGAAACCAGACGGGCACAGCATGACGCTCAGGCACAATATGTAACGGATTTGGTTTCTGCGAACGTCGCGGCGGCACTCGTACGCGTGCTCACGACAAACGGAGTTGGACAATGATTGTTGGAAGATCCCTGCTCGCGTTCGCCGCACTGTCTCTCCTTATCGCCTGCGGCAGGAAGGACGCCAGCGATGAAGCGGATGTGACACCGGTTGTGACGGTCGAGACGGCACAGGTGACAACGGCTGCATTCACACCGGTGGTTCGGGCGGTCGGCACTGTAGTGTCCAGCCCTGCAGGCTATGCCGAGCTGAGTGCGCCGGCTCCAGCGCGGATTGCGCGGGTGCTGGTAACATCCGGGCAGGCGGTTCAATCGGGGGAGGCACTCATCGAGCTCGATGCCACGGCATTGCGAGCGACAGCTACCGGTGCTGATGCAGCGCTGACCGCAGCGCAGAGCGCTTACGACCGCGCGTCCCGTCTGGCCAAGCAGGGTATTCTTCCTCGCAAGGCGGTCGACCAGGCGGCATCCGATCTCGCTCAGGCAAATGCCGCGGCGGTTGGTGCACGTCACACGTACACGCTTTCAACGCTCCGATCTCCGATCTCCGGCGTAGTTACTAAAATGAATGCGGTCACTGGCGCAAGTGCAGATCCGGCTCAGGTGCTCGTCGCTGTCGCGGATCCGAAAGAGTTGCAGGTGCTGTTACAACTCTCACCTCCTGACGCGGGTGGAATACGCCGGGGGGCGGTCGTGGCGCTCGCTGACCAGGATGCCGCTTCGTCCCCTTCCGTTGCGAATGGAGTAGTGCTCACGATTGGCGCTGCAATCGATTCTGCCACGCGCGCTGTGCCAGTTCGCGTTCGGATCGTTTCTTCGACGAGGCCGCTCCGGCTTGGTGAAACCCTTACGGGCAAGATCGCCGTGACGGGCTCGACGCGAGCGGTGTCCATTCCAGCGGCTGCGCTGGTCCCGGATAGCGCGGGGTTCAAGGTCTATGTGGTGAAAAATGGAATCGCGTATGCCACGTCTGTTGCAATTGGGACTCGTGGCGATTCGCTTGTCCAGATTACCAAAGGCCTTGTGGCGGGTCAGACGGTTGTCACGACTGGTGCCTACGGGCTCGAAGACAGCAGCAAAGTCATCGTACCGAAGCGGTAACGCGAAGTGCGCCTCTTCGACATCCTCGCCGCTCAGCGCCGAGTCATCTACCTGCTGGTCGCTCTGCTGAGCGTTGGTGGCGTATGGTTGGCGCGCTCGCTTCCATCCGCGATCTATCCGGAACTCCTTTTCCCTCGAATCACTATTGTTGCCGAAGGCTCGTCACTTGGTGCGCGACAGGTCGAGTTTTCGGTGACTCGGCCTCTTGAAGAGGCGGTAAGTACCGTTCCCGGTGTCACGCGCGTGACCTCCAAGTCCATTCGTGGGGCGTCCGAAATCTCTGTGACGTTCACGCCTGCGACGGACGTGCAGTCAGCACTTCAGCTCGCACAGACGCGCGTCAGTCAGATTCGAAATACGCTTCCTAGCGATGTAAATGTCGAGGTCGCTCGATTAACACCATCCCTGTTTCCAATTCTGTCCTACAACCTGGAGGGTACAGATCCTTCCACGTTGTATGATATCGCCCGATATGAGATCCGCCCCATCTTTTCCCGCGTACCCGGCGTTGGGCGGGTAGACGTACAGGGAAGTAGCATTCGCGAAATCGAGGTTGTGGCCGATCCTGCGACGCTTGCTGCGCAGGGCCTGACGTACAATGACCTCGCGATGGCGATTCAGAGCGCGATTTCACCGGCTGCTGTGGGGCGCGCCGCCCGTGACTACAAGCAGTACCTGATTGTCACCGATCAGGAAGCGCACTCGGCGGCCGATGTCGGTGCGGTAGTTCTACCGAACGGACTTCACGTACGAGACGTAGCCACGGTGCAGGTAGGTACGGAGGATCAGGTGATGCTGGTCCGTGGCGACGGTCGTCCCGCAGCTCTCCTGAACATCACGCGCCAACCCGGCGGAAACACCGTCGATATCGCCGACAGCGTAGCGGCAATCGCCGCGAATATCCGAAAGACGCTTCCACCCGGTGTGATACTCAAACCCGTCTATGATCAGGCCGCGCTTGTTCGTGAGGCTGTAACCTCCGTCCGCGACGCCATGATAATAGGCGCAGTGTTGGCGATAATTGTGCTATTCGCATTTCTTCGGCACGGTCGCATCACTGCAGTCAGCGCGACCGCGATACCGTTGACTATGGCGATCACGGTTTTCGTCATGTCCATGATCGGGCAGACGTTTAATCTGATGACGCTGGGAGCCATGGCGATAGCCGTTGGTCTTGTGATAGATGACGCAGTCGTTATCACCGAGAACATTGCCCGACACCTCTCGTTCACTACGAATCGGCATATTGCAATTCGCAACGCCCTGCAGGAGCTGATCCTCCCGGTTACCACATCAACCATCACGACTGTAGTTGTCTTTCTTCCACTCGGCTTGCTCACTGGCGTCGTTGGTCAGTTCTTCAAGGCACTATCGATAACGCTTACGATAGCCGTGATCGTGTCGCTGGCGCTGGCCATTACACTCATCCCGCTTCTCAGCGAGCAGTTCGTACGGTCGGAGGATGCGTCCCAGGAACAGCCTGGCGCCACAGGTCCAGGCCGTGGGATATTGTCCCGGATCGGACGTGGGCTTGATTCCCTCGCGGATCTTTACGAGCGATCTCTTGTGAGTGTGCTGCACCACGTTCGGCTGATGATCGCGGGTGCCATTATTCTTGTCATACTCGGGGTAGTGGCCGCGAGCTTTACCGGCACCGGGTTCCTCCCTGAAATGGATGAAGGGGCGTTCGTGCTGGACTACTTTACGCCCGGTGGCACTGCGCTGTCGGAAACAGACCGTGAAGTCCGCATCGCGGAAAAAATTCTCGCTCAGACACCCGAGATTTCCGGCACGTCCAGACGTACCGGTGCAGAGCTTGGCCTATTCGCCACTCAACAAAACGTCGGCGATCTTGTAGCTCGCCTGGTGCCCCAATCGCAGCGATCGCGCACGATCTTTGAAATCATGGATGATGTCCGCGGCAAGATCACGGCCGCTGTACCTCGACTGCATATCGAGTTTGTGCAGATTCTATCCGATGTCATCAATGATCTCGCCGGCGCGGCACGACCGGTGGAAATCAAGCTGTTCGGCGATAACCTTGATCAGCTTGAGGCCTACGCGCGAACGCTAAGTGACCCGCTGAGCAAGGTCCCCGGAGTGCAGGATCTCTTCAACGGCGTCAGCGAGCCCAGCGCCGAGATGCTGCTGCGTGTGGGATCGGCTGCGTCCGCGCGTGCGGGACTTACGCCGACTGGCGTTGGCGATATTGTCCAGGGCGCGCTGCTTGGAGTGCCTGCTGGTGAGGTGCGCGCATCAGACCGAGCGATTGCCGTTCGCGTAAGAGCCCCAGATGCGATCCGGTTTGATGCCAACAGGCTCGGTGATCTCCCCCTTGTGACGTCGACCAATCGCAGCGCCGTTCCGCTGTCCGCGGTCGCCACGCTGACGCCTACCGAAACACGCGCGGAGCTCGATCGAGAGAATCAGCAGCAGATGATTGCGATCACAACGGACGTGAGCGGTCGCGCGCTCAGCGGGGTCATGACCGATGTGAAGAGTGTGCTTGCGTCCCATCCCGCGCCAGCCGGTATCCGCGTTGAAATCGGAGGCCAGTACGCGGGTCAACAGGAGGCGTTCCATGCCCTGCTACTCGTCCTTTTGCTCGCGGCGCTCAGTGTGACGGCTGTGATGGTAGTACAGTTCCAGTCATTCGTCGAACCCCTCGTTGTACTGATCGTCGCTCCCATTTCATTTGTTGGTGCGGTCGTGCTGCTACTGATAACAGGCACACAGTTGAATGTGTCGTCATTCATGGGGCTGATTCTGCTCGTCGGTCTGATCGTCAAGAATGGCATTATTCTACTTGACTTCACGCGTTACAGAATGGTCCACGACAACGTTCCGCTTGAAATCGGCCTTCGTGATGCTGCACGAACTCGGTTGCGGCCCATCCTGATGACCACCCTGTGCACACTATTCGGACTGCTCCCACTCGCTCTCGGCCTGGGGGCTGGTAGCGAGCTTCAACGGCCGCTGGCACTTGCAGTTATCGGCGGTCTCGCGCTGTCGACGCCGATAACGCTGTACATGGTTCCGAGCTTGCTCGTGCTCATCCGCGGAAGGGACTACCGCATTCGACCACCGGCCGCGCATGAGCTGGACGAGGCGCCGACCGTCGTATAGAGCGGGGCGCATCAGGGGACTCTGATAGTGGGTGTTATCTTTGATCCATGATTCACCCATGGCACGACCTTCAACCCGGCGCGAGCCCACCCGAACAGGTCACCGCTGTCGTGGAGATCCCGAGCGGGAGCCGGAATAAATACGAGCTGGACAAGGCGACTGGTCTGTTCCGGCTTGACCGTGTGTTGTACTCTGCCGTTTCGTATCCCGGCGAATATGGGCTCATTCCCCGGACGTTGCACGAGGATAACGATCCACTCGACGTGCTCGTCCACGTCGAGGAGGCAACCTTCACCGGTTGCCAGATTGACGTCCGCCCGATCGGTGTACTCAAGATGCTCGATCGTGGCGAGCCGGACGACAAGATATTCGCTGTGCCGTGGAATGATCCTCGGTACGAGGAATACTACGACATCGCATCATTCCCGCAGCATTATCTGAAGGAAATCGAGCACTTCTTTCTGATATACAAGGATCTTGAAGGCCGGCGTGTGGAAATCCAGGGCTGGGAAGGAAGTGACTCCGCGAAGCAGGTTATTCAGGAATCAATTGTGCGCTATGACCAGAAGTACATGCACGTCGGGCCTTGAGCGGGCAGATTGGTTACTTCTTGACGGCTGTCATTCCAAACAGTTCCTCCATACGTGCCGCTCGGATAACCGCAACAGACTGATTTCGAATCGCTTCGGCTTCCGATTTCTTCCCCTCACTGTCCAGCGCATCGCTCAGGCTGATGCCCAGCAACGTGTAATCGATCGGCGTGGCGAGCGACGCACGATCAATCCAGTCTCCGCGACGCACAATGGCCGAGGGACCACCGTAGATTTTCCAGAGTGCTTCACTCCGCGACACATTAAGCGCGCGGCCGGTTGAATCAGCGGTTGGAGCAGGCATGACGCGTTCTACGAGGCCCTCGGTAACCATGTATCGCTCGATACCAAAGCGCTTGGGATATGGTGTCCCCATAGTGAAATACAACGGTCGCTCGGGTAGTGCATCCGTGATCAGTCGCAATACGAGTATTTCCTTGCGTTCGATGTATCCCGGTGCCAGATGACCTTCGATCGCACCCGCACTGAAAACCTGCGGCTCGCGCAACTCCACAATATCGGGCAGAGAATCCGACTGCGCCGCTGTGATCCGAAATAGCGGATGTGCCGGCGGAGTCCACGTGCCACTGCGATAGATTGCCGGACCGGCTGCAGCGTCATACTTATGCACGGGCGTGCGCAGCAGTTGATGCACGAACCAGTCCATCCCGAGATACTGATCGATGATAACCGTAACGTCGGTCCGCACGCCCTCCACATACTGTGCATACCACAATGGAAACGTATCGTTGTCACCGCCGGTGACGAGGACGCCATACGGCTCCACTGAATTCAATATGTCGACGGCCCAATCGCGCGCGACCGTGTCATTACGCCGCGATGCAGCGCTCCAATTGCCAATGAGAGGTACCGCTGCAATTGCAAGCAGCCCTGCTCCATAGCGGCTTCGTTTCCAGATCGCTCCGAGTGCTGCTGCCACCCAGACACCCCACGCGCTGAAACTCCACAGATAGAAGTAGTCGCGATCGCGTACTTCACGTGGCACGCTATTCCCAAGGTCGGGCGCCTGCGAATAGCCGTACTTGAAATTCATGTAGTACACCAGAAGAACCGTCAGCGTGAACATGAAGGTCGCCCAGTAGATACACGACGGCCGATCCCATCGCCAGTGTACGGTCGCGCCATACGCGCCGAGGGCGAATATCAGAAGGGCGAGTAGCAACTGCACGTACGGCACGTCACCATGCGGGTCGCGCAACCACTGCCACTTGAAGTACAGCCACCACATGTCAAGCTGTGCGCCAAATGAGACCTGCCGATCCGTCACCGATGGTTTGCCATACTGAGTGCGGTTGATATTGTCAGAAAGGCGTGTGTACGTAGTTTCACTGAACGTGCACGACCACCCGAGCCCATTTTCGCATCCGGTTGGCGCGCCTTCATTCATCGCTGGCCAATGCGCCGCTCGGATTGGCTCGAATATGAATGGCGTGAGGCCTAGGATGAATGCGCCAAGTACAGAGAGCACGAGCCTTGGCTGGAGGAACTTTCGCCAGTCCTGCGTGGCAACTGTTACGACGACAGCGAGTCCCGGTAGAAGTCCAGCCGGGTGAACGGTGTAACCAGCGCCGAGCAGAAACCCGATGGCCACAAGTTTGGCGTCATTTCGTTTTATGCCATCACCATCCAGCCAGCGTAGCATGAGGAGAGTGATTGCGGCAAAAAGCGCGAGCGAAATCGTGTACACCTTCTCATTCACTACGGATTGGTTCCAAACGGTAAACGCCGTCGCGCCGATCACTACACCGGCCGCAGCGCAGGCTCTGCGTCGCCACGTGGAAACTCCACCGCGCGCGAGTACGTGATCCATCAGGAGGAACCATACGCCAGCGGCGACCGCGCTGCAGAGCGCAGCCAGGATGTTGATTCTCGCCGCGTATGAGACTGGAATCGGGAGCAAGCCAAATGCGTGTGCCAGCATGACGAACAGCGGGTTCCCAGGCGGGTGCGGTAATCCCAGGACTTTTGCGGCTGCGATGTACTCGCTCGTATCCCACAGCGCTGTGGTTGGTGACAATGTTGCCAGGTAAAGCGCGAAGACGCACACTGCTGCGAACGCGCCCCAGGCGTACGGGGGCGTCTGCTGCGACCCCGTTTCACTTGGATTGGTCATCTAGTATTCCGGTTTGGACTCTGATTCGCGCGTCGCGGCGGTAGCTGGCTCATGGCGCAACGCGGGGCTGTCGTCGCAGCGACCAGGCGGCAGGAGTGAGTCGCGCGTCGCAGCGCCAATAGTGTCGCGCATGATCGCTCGAAGTGTGTCGCAGGCAATTACCGTCGCAGCGCGCGGCTTGTTTGCTTCGCGTGAATGCGTCATCATGATCAGTGCGATAGCCGCGACCGTGACTCCTGCACCGATCAACGTCCTTCTGAGCTGTGCGGACCCGCGGGCGACGCGCATCTTGAGTGCAGATACCGCGATTCCAGTATCCGCCGAAATCTCTTCGTAACTCAGGCCGTCGCTGTACTTCCGGAGTACGACGCTCCTCGTGGCATCGGGCAGGGTTCCCAGAGCGTCACTTAGTTGTTGGGCGAGTGCGTGGTCGCCCTCGCGCGATACATTGCCGCCGTGGCCAGGATCGGTGTGCGCCCGTACCCATTCACTGGCAACTGTGCCGCGTCGCCGTGCCGCGTCTGTCGCGGAGCGGCACCTATTCGCGACGATGCACATGAGCCATGAGCCAAATCGGTCTCGCTCCTGGTAGCTGTCTAGCGACAGATAGGCACGGATGAATGCATCCTGCACGGCATCAGCGGCGTCGTCAGGATCGCCGAGCAGGCGCATCGCGAGCCGGGCGCAGCGCTCGTGATATCGCTCGAAAAGGAGGGCGAACGCATCGCGCTCTCCCTCACGAATTCGGCTGACTACCGCCGCGTCGGAGATCCCCATGCTACGATAACCCACGAGAGCGCATATCGGTCACATTCTGCCTGCAGGCTTGGCGAAAGTCCACCCCTAGCGTGATAACAGGTCCGGGTGCAACGTAAAGCTGACCTCAACCCGACTTCAATGACCGCTCCCGACGATTTCGGTTCGACCGCCGTCCCGCCCGCTTCGGCAAAACCGGCCGGCCTGTGGGAAGACTTCATAGATATTTTCGTCTCGCCCAGTGAGGTGTTCGAACGTCGGCGCAACTATGGCTTCTTCCTGCCGCTGATTATCCTGACCATCATCGTGGTGGCCATCACAGTGGTCGGCAGCTCGGCGATGCAGTCGGTCATCCAGTCGGATATCGCGCGGGGCATGGCTGCCGCCGCCAAAAAGAACCCGAACCTCACCGCTGACCAGATCTCGGGATCGACGGCACTGTTCGCGAAATTCACCCCAGTCATCGCGGGATTTGCGACCTTCGTGATGCCGTTGATCGTCGGAGTCATCCTCTGGGTCGTCGGAAAATTCTTTTCCGCCAAGGAAGACATCGGCCAGGCTTGCATGATTGCCACCTACGCTGCCTTCCCGCGAGTCCTCGATGCCATTCTGCGATTGATTCAGGCCTTTCTTCTGGATCCGTCCAAAATCAACGGGATGGCCAGCATATCGCTGAGCCCCGCTCGCTTCCTGAATCCGGACACAGCATCTCCCGTGATGCTCGGTCTGCTGTCCCGATTCGATCTATTCACCATCTGGGCGACTGTGCTTCTCGCCATTGGCCTCGCGGTCGTTGCCAGGATTCCCAAGTCGCGCGCGGCGATGGCAGGTGTACTTGTCTGGGTGATCGGCTCACTGCCAGTTGTCCTTGGCGCCCTCAGGGCATCGTAACGGCACCCGTGAAGAAAAAGGCCTGCCCCTCTTTGGAGGAGCAGGCCTTCTTTACGTGTACGTTGGCGTTGATCGTGTGTTGATCACGTCTCAATTGCGCCGTGTTCCACCGGCTCTCGTTCCCGCCGGATGAAGAGCTGATCGTAAAGGACAGCCGCGATGATGGATCCGATTATTGGTGCTGTCCAGTAGATGAATTGACCCTCGTAGATGCCTGATGCCATCGCTGGCCCGAACGAGCGCGCCGGGTTCATCGATGCCCCTGTGAGCGGTCCGATTGCGAGAATATCGACGGTGACTACCAATCCGATCGCGAATCCGCCCACCTTCGGGGACTTCTGGTCGACTGCGGTCGCGAACACGCTGAATGTCAGGAAGAACGTCGCGATAGCTTCGAGTACCCATGCCTGCGACGCGGTCACATCGAGCGAGATAGCCTGCCCGCCGTCACGTGTTGCGAGCACGACCGCATCGGGGAACGTCCCCTTCAGTATGTACGCCGCGGCGACAGCACCGAGTAGCTGCGCCACAATGTAGATGCCTGCCATCATCGGATCGATTCGCCGGGCAGCGACAAAGCCCAGCGTGATTGCCGGGTTGAAATGCCCCGAGATACGCATCAGTGCTGTCACGAAGATCGCGAGCACCAGACCGTGCGCCAGAGCCACCTGTAACAATGCATACGGGCTGTTTGACTGTGCTGCGGCCATGATCGCCGCGCTTCCCACAAACACCAGTGCGAATGTACCGATGAACTCCGAAACAAAATGGCGTAGCGAATCGCGCATGCGTTACTCCGTGGATAATCCTGGTTTGAACCGGGTGGAGGCGCGGCGTTTCGCTTACTCCGCTACACTACCCGGCGAAAGACGAGGGCGGCGTTGATCCCGCCAAATCCGAACGAGTTGCTGAGCACATGCTCCACCCGATCCGACTGCCCGCGTCCGGTGATGTAGCTAAGATCGCACTCCGGATCCCGATCGGTAAGGTTCACCGTTGGCGGAAGCCATTCCCGGTCTATCGCCAGCGCGCATATCGCCGCCTCGATCGCTCCGGATGCGCCAAGCGCGTGGCCGTAGTAACCCTTGGTCCCGCTGGCCTTGACCGTGGACGCCGAGTCTCCAAAGACCCGCTTGATCGCCAGAGTCTCAGTTGGATCGTTCAGGGGAGTCGAACTCCCATGCGCATTGATGTAACCGATCTCGGACGCAGTTACGTTGGCATCGTCCAACGCCATCTGCATGGCACGCGCAGCCTGTTTTCCATCCGGAAGCGGTGCAGTCATGTGGTGCGCATCGTTGCTCGTTCCGTAGCCACAGAGCTCCGCGTATATCCGCGCGCCCCGCGCTACGGCACGATCGTATTCCTCGAGTATCAGCACGGCAGTCCCTTCGCCCATGACGAAGCCGTCGCGATCGTTGTCGAACGGCCGCGACGCGTGCTCCGGGTCGTCATTCCGCGTTGACATGGCCCGGATCAACGCAAATGCGCCGTAGCACAACGGTGCCAACGGCGCCTCGGCGCCCCCGGCGATCATGACATCCGCATAGCCATCGCGCACCTGACGAAACGCTTCGCCAATCGCCATCGCGCCAGACGCGCAACTCATCGCATTCGTCGAGTTCGGTCCAGACACCCCCATCTCAATCGCGATGTTGCAACTCGCCGCGCCGCCAAAAACCGCAAGTGCGAGCGTCGCGTCGACAGCGCGCAGTCCTTCGCGCAGAAAAACGCTCAACTGTTCCTCGGCGTAACCAACACCGCCGAGCGCCGTTCCCATCATAGCACCGATGCGCTCGCGATCTTCGGTAGCCAGATCGATCTCCGAATCCGTGAGTGCCTGCCGCGCGGCCGCGACGGAAAACTGGCCGAAACGGTCAAGCCTGCGCGCACGCTTGCTGTCGATAAAATCGTTGGGATCGAAGTCAGCTACTTCAGCAGCGTTGTGACTGCGAAAGATCGACGGATCAAACCGTGTCAGGGATCGAACAGCCGACCGCTCGCGCAATATGCCCTCCCACATCTCGTCCTTCGTAGATCCAATTGGAGTAATTGCTCCGATCCCCGTAATTACTACTCTTCGCCTGCCCTTCATTCGGCCTCCGCCACACGTGCCAATCCAGCAAGAGTGCGCGACGCGATGCCGTGCACGAATACGGGCCCGATGATTGTTGTCGCCGCCATTTCGCCAATCAGCGGCCATCCCGGTCCATTCCACACGTGCAGGACCCGGACATGCGTCCCCGCCGCAGTGGATTCAAAACTCCACTCGACGTCCATTCCTTTCGTGATTCCAGCAATGTGTCTGTACCGTACCGACGGCGTATCTTCGCTCACCTGCATTTCCGATCGCCACCACGTTGGCCAGTCGAGTACGCCAAATACTCTGTTCGCGGACATCTCAACAACTCCGCCGCCATCCGCGCCAAGTTTGCTGAATCGCACGTAGCGATAGTGGCTGAGATGTGTTGGCCAGCGTTCTACATCCCGCGCAAGCGCAAAGATCCGGCCAATCGGCGCGCGGACGACTAGCTCATCCAGAACGCGCATCGATACGTCGGTTGGCATCGCGCCCAGATCAATCGGCTCAGTCATGAGGCGGCCCGCTCAGGTGACCAACTCGTCGTGATCCGAAAACCGAGCCGTTGCTGCACGACTGGCCGCAATCCAACCGCCGAAAAAACTGCAGTCGACAATTCGTCCCGCGTGTAGCCGCGCAGCACTGACACGACCCCGTCATGTCTTGTGACTCGATGAAACCCCAGTGGATACGATGCAAGCCAGAACCCACCGGCCGCGATCCAACTGCGTCGCAGATCGCTCACCACGACCGCAACCTTCGCGACGCGATTCATTTCGCGGAGCAGGGTCGTTTCGGCATCTCCGCGAAAATGATGCAAGGTCTGCGAGCACATCACGAGGTCGATACTCGCCGACGGGAAGGGTAGGGAAAGTCCACTTGCACAGACGATGTGTGACACACAGCTCGACGCTCCACGAGCGATCGCCGGGTTCGCGTCGAGGCCAATTGTTGTGAGAGTTATCCGGTGCCGCTCAGCGCGATGCGCCGCCGCGAGCGGTAAGTCGCCGAATCCTGTTCCCACATCGAGTAGCGTCGCGTGCGCGGGTAGCTGCGCCAGGTATGGTTCGAGCTCCGCAAGTGCGGCATGCGCCCCGCGAAGCACGATGTTCGATCGCTTCAGATCGCGTACCGTCCGAAGTACCAACTCATCGTCGTGCCCCGGAGAGTCGAGCAACTCGCTGTCATACCTTCGACGCGGTATCAGGAAATCAACCATGCACGCCCGCTTCTATCGCTCCAGTTGCGCAAACCCACCACGATAATACAGCAACGGCCGAACATCACGCACCGACGCAGCAATGGTCTCGGCGATTATGAGTGCATGGTCGCCGGTTTCTGTGGACGACACGCGTTTGCATTCGATGTGCGCGAGTACATCATTCAGGATCGGTGCGCCCGTCTCTCCGCGTGAGTAACCGACACCTTCGAACTTCTGCGCTCCGGTATCCGCAAAACGGCGCGCCAGTGATTCCTGGGTCGCAGCAAGGATATTGACCGCGAAATATTCGGCGTTCGTGACCACGTCGTGCATCGAGGCGGTCCGGTCAATGCAGACGAGGATCAGGGGAGGTTCAAGCGAGACGGAGGCGAACGCGCTCACCGTCATACCGTGGTCTGCACCGGCTTCATCGGTAACTGTCACGACGGTGACACCACACGCAAAGCGTCCCATGACGGCGCGGAATGCATCCGGTTCGAGGCTCATACCCCGAAGAGTAACAGCCGCGCGAAGTAGCCGACTCTCAGGACTTGGCTGGCTGGCACGAAATCACCGGCCACGCCCACGAGCAGATCAGCCATCTCCTTGCGTCTCGACAGCGCACGCGCCGCATGGTTGATGAGCCCCGGCACGGCAATCGTGCCGGAAATCAAGCGCTCTACGATCCACTTGCCCGTGAATTCTGCTCGGCGCGCCCGTTCGTATTGCGCGAGTGCTCGGAACTCAGTTCCCGGGTTCAGTACTGCCTCAGCGGCAAATGGCGCGAGCAGTTCGCCGCCCCGTAGCGCCGAATACACACCTTCTCCGGTGAACGGATCGAAGAAATCGGCCGCGTCGCCTACCAATGCTGCTCCGTGTGCCCAGGCTCGCCGCGTCGCGGATGCGAATGGTCCAGTCGCACGAACCGGTTCAATCCGTTCAGCTTTACCAAATCGATCCGCAAGATGCGGATGGCGTGCGAGCCAGTCGTCCAGCATCGCGTTGGGGTCGCATGCTGCAGCCCGTGCCACCCGCGCGGTTACCACAAGCGCAACGTTGGTCAGCCCCCCGCCAACGTCGGCAATTCCCACGTACCCATCGCGCTCTACATGCATTTCGCCCACTTCCGTCACGCCGGGGACATTCCGGAAATGCGCCACGAAGGCCATCCGTCGAGGGATGCGTGACACCCGCGTGAGTCCGAGTCGTCGGCCAATGACGGACCGGAGCCCGTCCGCCCCGATCACCAGTGGCGCAAGTATCTCGCGTCGCTCGCCTTCCCCGGTTAGAAAAGAAACGCCGCACACGGCGCCGGACGGCGCACGAAGTACGTCTGTCACGCGCGCCCGCTCCAGCAGCTGCGCGCCCGCCGACTGTGCACGCTGTACAAGGATTGCATCCAGGATCGATCGACGCACTGCGATGCCTCGATCCCTGAACGCACGATAGCCGTGTCGCGCCACGAAACTCCCGTGAATCTCAAGGCCATTCGGCGCGCGGACTCGCATTCCCGTAAGGTGGGCTGGATTCGACGCGTCAATCTCGTCCATTGCACCCATGCTCGCGAGAATTCGGGACGCCTGCGGACTCAGGTACTCTGCGCATACCTTGTCGCGTGGAAATGCCGCGCGATCCAGCAGCACAACGTCGATTCCGAGTGTCGCAAGATGCCACGCGGTAGAAGATCCGCCCGGTCCGGCACCGACGACTATGACCTGCGTCTTGCGCGTTACCGCGGCCCTATCGACCAATCGCGCTCCAAAGCTGGACAAGCAAAAAGGCCATTATACCCAAAAGTAGTCCCGCGACTGTCGAGAGAAGATTCACTGCATCATTGTTGAGGCCGGCGATTCCGCCAACGCGGTGAGTGGTCGATCCGCACACGTGAACAATGCGCTCGGTTGGCTCATTGCACACACCGCACCGTCGGCGCTCCTGGAGTGTAGCGCCAAGCACAGAATCCACGAGCGACCCACCGATTCCAGCGAAGAGTGCGGCGATCGCCACGCCGCGCGGGAAACCAGCGACAATCGCGATAAGCCCGATCCAGGCCGCACCCGCCGCGGAGCCAACGAGACCGGCTCCGGTGATTCCTCCTGACTCTCCCGGACGAACGTACGTCCATCTGACAATGGAGCGCGGTGTCCCACCCAGCCCAACACCGATCTCGGTGGCCCACGTATCCGAGGACGCGGCCGCCAGGGCCGCGATGGCGCCCCACGTCAACATGGGAGTTCCGGCGTTCGCCGCGAAGACCGCGAGCGCTGAGTACACTCCGCCGTTGGCCAATACCTGGATTGCATCGCGCGCTCCCCCCTTCGCTACTACAGCTCGTGTGCGATCGTCCTTTGCCTCGCTGCCAACCCTGGAAAGCGCACTGGCGGCGAGAAAGTACAATATGAGGACCGACCCCCAGCCCCAGCCCGCTGCGACGCACAGCGTCCCGCACGCGGCCGCAGCGAGCATTCCATTTCTGCTCAACGAGCCCGACCGCCACGCAATGCCGGCAACTGCGGCCGACAGCACCAGCCCGGCCACCGCGCGCTCGGCTACTATCGCCGTTGTTTTCGCTGCAAAAATTGAATCGATCATCCGTACGCGTTAACTTGGCGGTCTACAATGTCGCCCGCTAATTCAATGTCAGTTGACCCGCTCGTACCACTTTCCCTCCTGGAAGCCGTGCGAGAGGCGGATCGTCTCGATGGCGCCGGCGACGCGGAATATGCGCCCGAGTTCATTAACAAGCGACTGGGGACGACTGATACGGTGTATGCACAAATTCGCCGGTACAACGAGGCCGCGAAGCGCGGACACCCGATTCAGGAGGATGAGGTCGTCGCACTCTCAAGACTCATAGCTCGACGGCCCGATGCCATAGAACTCTTCCGAAACGCTGGAATCGCGACCGCGCGGACTGCTTACGGCAGACTCTCGTCAATCAAACGCGGAAGCGTGAATTACCTGCCGCGAATTGTCGCGCGCCCGATTGCGCGTCGTCAGGCCAAAAAGCTGCTCCTTAGATACTTTGGAGCTGCCCTCAAGCGCTCCGGGACAATGCTTCAGATGGATGTCCCGCCCGATGCACCAGTTTCTGCTGGCGCTACGGAGCCGGGTCGCGAATACTACGACGCGGCGCTCAATGAACTGCTGTCTCTCCTTACTCTTACCTGAACGAAGGCTGGCTGATCATGCTCTCTCCTTCTGAACTTGGCGGAATTCGACGCGCTATCGTTGATGCCGGCGCTGACGGTTGGTTGCTCTACGACTTCCACGGCATAAACCCGATCGCCGCTGGCGTCGTTGGAATTTCTGGCATGGTAACACGCAGATACTTCTGCTACATACCGCGCGAGGGCAATCCGGTCGCCATCACGCATGCGATCGAGCAAGGCCCATGGGAAGGATGGCCATCCGATTGGCCAAAGCGCGTTTACAGCAGTTGGCGCGATCTAGAGAAGTATCTTGCCGACGCCGTACGCGGCAAGACGGTGGCGATGGAATACTCACCTGGCGATGCTGTTCCATACCTCGACCGCGTCCCGGCTGGCGTGGTGGAAATGGTTCGCGATGCTGGAGCCAAAGTCGTGACATCCGCCGATCTCGTAACGCGCATTTATGCTGTCTGGACGCCGGACAACCTTGCGTCGCACAAGCGTGCCGCAGAGCACCTGGCGAGAATTGCGCGGAACGCGATGGCGCTGGCCGGCGAACGCGCACGGGCCGGCAAGCCAATCAGCGAGTATGAGTTGATGATGCTCATGCGCGAAGAATTCGCGGAAGCCAATCTTCTCACGGATCACGGGCCGAATGTGTCCGTGGGTCTGAACGCGGCGAACCCGCACTACGAACCGACGAAGGAAGCATCTGCCTTGATCAATGACGGTGACATCATCCTTATCGATCTTTGGGCGCATGAACCAGGCGGTGTCTTCGCCGATCAGACCTGGATGGGGTCGCTCGGTCCTGCGAGCGCCGAAAACGTCGTGATCTGGGAAACGGTGCGTGGTGCTCGTGATGCTGCGATAAAAGTTCTGCGCGATCACGTGGAATCCGGCAAGCCGGTGACTGGCGGGCAGGCAGATGACGCCGCCCGGAACTACATCACGGAACGCGGCTTCGGACAGTACTTCACTCACCGAACCGGTCACTCGATCGATTCGCGGGAAATTCACGGTTCCGGACCAAACATCGACAACCTCGAGTCCCGCGATGTCCGTACTTTGCTGCCCGGGATTGCATTTTCAATCGAGCCCGGGATCTACATCCCGGATCAGGTCGGCATGCGGAGCGAGGTGAACGGTTTCATACAGGATGGTTCGGTACTGATCACGCCCACAACCATCCAACAGGACCTGCTTATCGTCTGACGGCTCGAGTGCCGATTACTGCACGACTCATCGCGCGACGTCTGTCCAGATACGAGGATCTTCGAGGCCGAGTCGCCACAGCGCGATCCTGGTAATCCCCGCCCGGCGTGCGTCGCGGACCAGCGAATCGAGAAGAACCGCATCGCTTACCCAGATGCTCCATCCGGCGGCGGTCGCATTCAGTGTGTTCGACGATGGGTCACGCTGCAGCGGTACGTGCGCGTTCTGCGCCAATTGCTCCGATTGGGCAAACGACACCACTGCAGTGGCGCTGTCTGAGCGCCACTGATACCCGTAGGTTGGGAAGGCTGCCACGACGCGCGAGCTCCCGATATCTGCGGCACGAAGCCCGATTGCGCGTGTTACCCAGTCCGGCGATGCGATCGGACCCGGCGTCGATGTTGCCCAGTGCTCATCGTACAGCATGACGACCAGAAAATCGACGGCGGAGAGCAGCGGTCGCCCGGGATACGCCGCCGTGTCCGTGGCTGGAATCGCCATGCCGCCAGGGGATACTCCGTGCGCACGAGCCGAATCCACAAACGCGGAACTGACAGCGAGGAGGGCGCGCAGGTCATCGGGGGTGAGTCCTTCAAAATCGAGAATCAGTCCTTGGTAACCTGCCTCTCCCATCATTGTCGCCGCTTGATGTGCCGTCTGTCCAAGCGCAGTCGCGTCGCTTGCAAGCGCGCGGATGGTCTCAGGATGGAATCGGTTCCCTTCGTAGGATGTCAGCAGAGCCATTCGCCGGCGATTCTCCGGGTTACTCCTGACCAGTGGGTCACCGAACAGTTCCAGTGGCTGGAACGTTGCGCTATCCAGCGTGATGAATCCGGAGACAATAACATCGAGTTGCGCGTCGTGCGTGCGAGCACTGGCCTCGCTGCGTGGATCCCACGGCGCTGTGAATCCCCAGAATTCCGAACTCGAGACAGCAGGTCTACCACGAACCGAGGCGCATCCGACGGCCGCGGCCAACGCCGAGACCGCTAACATCCCAAGAATTTCGATTCCACGTGTCCGCGTGATTCTTACTCTCACGCTGCATAAATTAGCAGTCTCCACTCCTTTAGCACTGCAATCCGCTCGAATGCACCTTTTCAGACATCCGACCCTCATCTTCACCCTGGCGCTTGCGGCCGCTTGCTCCGGGCGTGACAAGAGTTCCGCTCAGGCTATTGGCGACACGGTTGGCGCAGCCAGACGCGCCCAGGTTGTAATTCCGTCTTCGATTGCGTACAGAGGGGTCGAGGTAGCCAACCCGGGCCAGATCACTGGAACTGTTCGGTTTACGGGGACTCCGGCTACCGACACCGTGATTCAGATTCCGGCCGATCAGAACGGTTGCGGCAAGCCTTTGAACTTGAGTCTTCTTTCACGAAGCAATGGCAACCTGACTGGCGCAGTCGTCTGGCTCACAGATTTGCGACAGGGCAAAGTGCTTCCTCTGAACCGTCGATTCCAGCTCACGAACAACAACTGCGCGTGGGATCCGCAGGTGCAAGTTGTCGTTGCCGGGGGCGCGCTCAACGTCGTGAACTACGATCCACTGGCCGAGCGCGCCTTTATCACGGAAGTCTCGACCGGCGATACGCTGTCTCTCGCGCCCTTCACAGACGATGGTCAGGTCATTCCGTACGACAAGCTGCTGCGCACGCCGCATGTACTCGAATTTTCGGTTGAGAGTCGACCGATGTCTCGTGCATGGGTTGTGGTGCTGGATCAACCCTACTTTGCGATGACGGACTCCAAAGGGAACTTCAGCATCGACGGCGTCCCCCCGGGGCTTCACCACATTCGCGTGTGGCACCCCATGCTCGGAACTGCCGACGGAACGGTGACCGTCACGTCAAACGGGACCGCGACCGCCAACCTGGAGTTTCACTAACCGCCTCGAAACTCGCGCAATTTTTTTGGCGCGATATCGGCCTCTTCAGAGCTGCTCCAGCGCCACCCGGTCGCCGGCACGAAACTGTCCGCGGTACAGTTTGGCGTAAGTTCCTTCGGCGTCGAGCAAATCCGCGTGCCGGCCGGTTTCGACAACTCGCCCATGTTCCAGCACAACAACGCGATCGGCGCGCAGCACAGTTGATAATCGGTGTGCGATAATCAGCGTCGACCGGCCGCGCAGCAGCTCTTCCATTGCTTCCTCGACAAGCCGTTCGCTCTCGGAGTCGAGGCTCGACGTCGCCTCGTCAAGAATCACTAAAGCTGGATTCTTGAGAAACACGCGGGCTATTGCCAGACGCTGGCGCTGGCCACCCGAAAGCTTTACTCCGCGTTCACCTACCGGAGTGTCGTAGCCCTGTGGCAGCGTCACGATGAATTCGTGCGCGTTCGCCGCGCGTCCCGCTGATTCTATTGCATCGTCGGAGACTGATTCCGATGTACCCGCAATCGCGTATGCGATGTTCTCGCGTACGGTACCGCTGAACAGCGTTGGTTCCTGCGGCACAACACCAATCGACTCGCGCAGATCGCGCAGTGACAGGTCGCGAACATCGGTTCCGTCGAACGTAATCCGACCGCCAGTCACGTCCCAGAATCGCGGGAGCAGCGACGCGATCGTAGTCTTGCCAGCACCGCTGGGCCCGACCAGCGCAACGATCTCCCCAGAGTCGATTTGCAACGATACATCGTGTAGCGCGTCGGGCAGGTCCGGCTGATATTTGAAGTAAACATGCTCCATCGACACTGCGCCGCGCCGGGGGCGCGGAAGCGCAACCGGATTCGGCGGGTCAACAACTGTTGGCGTAGTATCGAGCAGCTCAAATATGCGCTGCGCAGCTCCAGTAGCTTCCTGATACGCCCCGAATAGTGAAGCGAGCGATGCGATTGCGCCGGCGACGTACATGGCGTACAGCAGGAACGAAACAAGTGCGCCGGCAGTCAACTCTCCGGCCAGCACAAGCCTGCCACCTTCCCACAACACTACAACCACTCCGCTGAATCCGAAGAACGTCAGTGCACCGAAAAATACGCCGCGAATCTTGGCACGAGCCACGGCAGCTCGCACGACATCGAACAGGTGCAGATCATACTTGCGGCTCTCTTCTTTTTCAGCCGTGAAGCTCTGCACCATCCGGATTTGTGCGAACGCCTCGTCAGCGGTACCCGAGGCCTCGGCAATCATGTCCTGTACGCCCGTACTCGCACGACGCAACATTCTCCCGAAGAGGAACGCAGCGCCAACCACCAGCGGGGCCACAGCCAGAGTTGTTCCAGTGAGCGCCGGCTGCTTGATTGTGAGCATTACCAGCGCACCAATAAGAAAGATCGACTGGCGCGTGAACTCGGACAGGTTCGTGCTCAGCACGGTTTGCAGCACACTCGTGTCGGAACCCAGCCGGCTTGTCAGTTCACCGGTGCGTCGATCCGTGAAGAAGCCCGGCGAAAGATGAACAAGATGCCCGAAAAGATCAGTGCGCAACTTCGCGATGACGCGCTCTGATGTCGCGGTCAGGAGATAAACCTGGACCATGTTCAGAGCGGCTTGCACTGCAAACAACAACAGCAGCCCAAGGGTGATCTCGTTGAGCAGCGTCGCATTGCCGTGCTGGAATGCTGTGTCGAGAAGCACCGCAACGATTGCAGGAAATGCGAGCCCGGCTGCGCTCGCTGCAAGGAGACAGATCGTTGCAATTGCCAGATGCCCGAGATACGGCTTTACTCTGGGGAATAAACGGGCTAGCGCCTTCGGGGAGACCCGGGCACGCTCCTTTCCCGTTGTACCGTTGACTCCCGGGGAAGTTCGCGTCGAAGTGGACACTATCTGAAGGCGTGCAGATCCACGACCATCGCGACATAGAGCAGCGCGAGGTATAGCAGAGAATACATGAACACGAAGCGCGCGGTTTTCGTCGAGTCGGTCGGTTGCAACCGCAACTTCAACACGCCGTACAGCAGCGGAGTAGCGACGACGAGCGCGCTGATGAGATAGAATAGTCCGAACGAACCGATGCAGAACGGCAGTACCGAAAGCGCGATCATGATGCCGAGGTACCAGAGCATCTGATCCTGTGTGTGTCGCTCTCCCCAGATCAGTGGTGCCATGGGCACGCCAGCCGCGCCGTAATCACGCTGCTTGAGCAAGGCGAGTGCCCAGAAATGCGGCGGAGTCCAGTAGAAGATGATCAGGAATAGTGTCCATGCGGTAACGTCCAGCGATCCGCTTACCGCGGCATAACCCACCAACGGCGGAATCGCCCCGGCCGCGCCTCCGATTACAATGTTCTGCGGAGTTTTGCGCTTCAGCCAGCGCGTGTAGAGAAAGACGTATCCGTAAAAGCCGACCAGCGCCAGCGCCGCGGTCAGCACATTTGCGAAATGCGCCAGCAGAAACGTGGAGGCAGTCGCAAGCAGAACCCCGAACGCGAGGACCGCGCGCGGTGACATTCGGCCACTGGGCAGCGGGCGCAACTTCGTCCTCGGCATGTGCGCATCGATATCCTGATCCAGATACATGTTCAGCGCGTGTGCCCCGCCGGCCATCAGGTAGCCGCCAACGAACACCGTGACAACAAGCGAAAAGCTTGGGGTGCCCGCGACGTACATGGCCGCCACAGTCGTAACGAGCAGCAGCGAGATGATCCGCGGCTTGGTAAGCGCAATGAGATCTGCAGTGAGCGAGTGTCGTGCCTCGGAGGCCAGCACTGAGTCCACGCTCACGTCGTTACCTGTGCTCATACGTCAGCCATCCGCGGATGATTCGGCTGAGAGTAGCGCGCAAGTATCGCGAAAGTGAAGACAGATAACCACACCAGCGTACCCACCGCCTGGTGGAGCGATCGCCATGCTGGTGGCAATTGCAACCCGACCATGCCGGCCGCCACAACTATCTGCAGGACCACCGCTCCGAGCCCGAACCACGCCGCCTGCTGAACCAGCACCGACTCCCGTCGGCGACGGATCGCTATGGGCAGTACGATCATGTGGAAGAGAAGTAGAAACGCCAGAACCCTGTGCGTCACCTGTATGTAAAGCGGCGAGCCGGTTACGAGCACGGAACTACACCACGGAAAGCCCTGACACGAGTTATTCGCGCCGGCGACGTTAGCCGTCAAAGCACCGAATATCAGGATTATGAACACGAGAATCACGGCCGCTCTCGCACCTCGATACGTTTTCGCCGACGCAGAGCTGATCCCATCGAATCCCCATCCGCCAGCGCGGAGCACGGCGACAGAAAGGACCGCGAGAAGCGACATCGCGATCGCGAGATGCGTCACTATCACGTACGGATTCAGCGACAGCTTCACCGTGATCCCGCCAAATACCGCTGCGGTGACAACCAGAAGCGCTGCGAGCATCGCCGAGCGTAGCACGCCTCCTCGTCCGGCGACTCCAGGCTCGGCTCGACGGATGTACGCCAACGCCAAAAGCGCGAGTATTGCGATTGTGACGGTCGCAGCGAGATAGCGGTGCGTCACTTCGATGATGAGGTCAGGTCGCTGCAGGGGAGGGAACAGATACCCCTGACACGTCGGCCAGTGGTCACCACAGCCCATCCCGGATCCCGTGATCCGGACAATCGCCCCGAAGATGATCTGCCCGAAGGCGAGGATTGTCGCAAGATATCCGAGGCGCCGGAGAGCCAGTAGCTGGCCGGGGGTGGCGTCCGAACGAGCCAACCGCTCGCTCACAGCGACCTCCAAGCGGCCCAGAAAATCGCCGCCAGTGCAATCGCTGGGAGCACTCCCCAGATCATCTCCACAATGCGTGGGGACCGTGGCATGTTCTCAGCTGGCACCATGTCGGACGGCGGAAAAAACGCCGACCGCAGGATCAGCAGCTCGGCGACGACCGTAATAACGAGACAAGCCCAGAACAGGGCGCGATGAAGCTCCATTTCAGAGTGTAAAGCTACTCGCCATCCCACCGTCGTTGCAGTACCGTTGTTGATGCCTTCCGCATTGCCGCGCCGAATCGGCCTCTGGAGTGCCGTTGCAGTTCTGGTCGGATCAACTGTCGGATCCGGAATTTTCCGCTCTCCCGCCGGCATCGCCGACCGGCTTCCGGGGCCGCTGCCGATGCTCGCGCTCTGGGTTTTCGGCGGTCTCGTGGCACTCTGTGGCGCACTCACTCTGGCTGAAATTGCCAGCGCCTACCCCGAAACAGGTGGTATCTACGTCTATATAAGAGAAGGTTGGGGTCGCATTCCTGCATTTCTTTTCGGATGGGCCGAGCTGGTCATCATTCGCGCGGCGGCGCTCGGCGCGATTGCAACTACGTTCGCCGAATACCTGCTTCGCTCGCTCGGCAACAACCCGTCGGTAGCACCATACAATCAGTGGGTCCACTACATCGCGGCGATTTCAATAGCGATCATGGGCATCCTGAATTACGTCGGCGTGAAGTGGGGCACGCTCGTTCAGAACTGGCTCACAGTCCTCAAGTGCGCCGGTTTGCTCGGGATCGAAATCATCGCTCTCGCCGCGCTGCCTCATACGGGAGGACACTTTACCCCGGTGGCGCCTGCCGGGAGCTACGGCTTCGTCGCCTTCGCGCTTGCCCTCACTTCTGTTCTATGGGTGTACGATGGCTGGGCGGATGTCAGTTTCGTCGGCGGCGAAGTGATCGACCCGGAACGGAATCTTCCGAAGGTTCTGATCTACGGCACGTTGGCCGTAATCGCGCTTTACCTGCTGGCCAACATTGCATACCTGTCGGTCTTGTCGATCGGTGAGATGCGACAGTCCAAACTGGTAGCAGCGGACGTCGCCCAGAAGCTCATTGGCGAGCCCGGGGTCGTGGCCGTCGGCGTTATCGTCATGCTGTCCGCCCTCGGTACCCTGGCCGGATCGATGCTCACCGGACCTCGAATCCTGTTCGCGATGGCTACGGACGGCCTTTTGTTCAGGCAGTTGGGCCGAGTCCAACCGCGGTTTCAGACACCCGGCGCAGCGATACTACTCGCCACGGCCCTCGGCGTCATATTTGTGATGTTGAGGTCTTTCGAGCAACTGGCGGACACATTTGTGACGGCGATCATCCCTTTCTACGCGCTCGGGGTGGCAGCGATTTTCCCGCTCAGGAGGAAAAAAGTTGGCTATAGACCCGCTGTAAAGGCGCGCTGGTTTCCCGTGGCGCCAGTCATTTTCGTGCTGGCAATTCTGTATCTGCTCGGCAGCGCGCTTGCAGACCCGTCCGCGCGAGTAGCTACGCTTGCGATCTTCGCCGTGATCTTTTCGGGCCTGATCTTTTACCCGGTCATCAACCGTGCGGCCGTTCGATAACTCGCTACCGACGTCGCTGTAAATCGGTTGCGAATTCCCACTGCCCCAAACGCCGGATTGATCGTAAGATATATGCTTCCTCAATCTGAGAGACTGCATGCTCAAGAGTCGTTTGATCGCGTCCCTGGCCGTGGCGACAGCGTGTTTGTTTGGAAGCACGCGAACCGTCAATGCACAGAACGTTACTACAGGTTCTATCAGCGGGGTGGTCACGGATCAGTCCAGTGCCCCCGTTTTGTCAGCGCAGATACAAGTTACCAACACTCAAACCGGGGTGGTGGTCAACGCCACTACACGCGAGGGCGGCCGCTATTCCGTGCAGGGACTCGAAGTCGGCGGCCCGTACACGGTCTCCGTCCGACGCATCGGATTCACGCCGGTCACACGTACTGCCATTCTCGTATCGCTCAGCCAGTCGACCCGCGTTGACTTCCAGCTGGCCAGTCAGGCCGCGGTTCTCACGGGCATCACGGTCGCGGGGTCAATAGGGAGCGTTATATCTCCGACCAAAACAGGAACCGGCACCATCATTTCTGGTGATCGGCTTGTCAATCTCCCAACGCTATCGCACAATTTCACGGACTTCGTCGGAATCGTCCCACAGGTTTCCAACACAACCGGCTACTCATCAGGCGGTGGAGTCAACATTCGCCAGAACGCTATCCAGATCGACGGAGCTGCGGCTGGTGATCTGTTCGGTCTTGGAGCTACGGGGCAGCCCGGAAGCCAGGCCAACGCCAAGGCAATCCCGCTCGACGCGGTAAAGGAATATCAGGTTCTGCTAGCTCCGTACGACGTCCGCCAGGGCAATTTCGGCGGCGTGCTCATCAACGCCGTCACGAAGAGCGGCACGAACGAATTGCACGGATCCGTCTACGGTTACGACCGCAGTCAGAGCATGACGCGCCAGCAGTACTACCTTCCCGACTATAGCGAGAAGAACTACGGCTTCGCGGTGGGTGGTCCTATCATAAAAAATCGCGCCTTCTTCTACTTCAACTCGGAGTGGCGCAAGACAAGCCAGCCGGCTTCGGGCCCATTCATCGGCTCTCCTGACGCGCCCGTCAACCAGGCGACGATTGATAATTTCAATAGCCTCCTGTCCAGCGGCTACGGCTTCGCTAATGGCGGATCCGGTGCACAGGTAACCAAGCAGAACCCTGCGACCAACGTATTTGGCCGCGTCGATGTTTACCTTCCGTTTGCAACCCGACTGGTCCTGCGCCATAACTACGCGTTCGCGAACAACACCAGCTTCGGCCGGGGCGCCGCTACTTCAACGTCGCCGAATTTCGGCCTTACGTCGAATGCATATCAGTTCACCAGCAAGACGAACAGTTCAGTGGCCGAGTTTCTCAGCAACTTCTCGAACGGAATGTTCAACGAATTGCTGCTCAACTACACCACGACGAAAGATTTCCGCACCGTTCCAGCAATTTTCCCGCAGGTGACGGTGAGGAACGTACCTCGTACCGACGGTGGTACGGGCACAGTGGCGCTGGTGGCGGGGACGGAAGCGTCGTCGCAGGGCAACATCCTCAATCAGCGCACTTTCGAGTTGACTGAAAACTTCACGATGCCTGTGGGCGCACATCGCTTCACGATCGGAACCAAGGATCAGTTCTATCGCCCCTACAATTTGTTTGGCCAGAACTCACTTGGCTCGTGGACATTCAACAGCCTCACTGATTTCCAGAGCGGGAAGCCTTCGGCCTACGCTGTGAGCGCACCATCGCCATCTGATCCGGCCAATGGTATCGCGACGTTCGAGGCCAATATGTTAGCGTACTATCTGCAGGATGTCTGGCAGACAACCGACAACCTGGCGATCACCATGGGTGTCCGGTGGGATCAGCCGCACTTCAACCAGACGCCTCCGTCAAACCCGGGCGTACTTACTGCTTACGGTCGTAACACCAGTACAGTGCCGTCCAGGGGCCAGTTCTCGCCGCGTCTCGCGTTCAACTGGGACATGACGGGAGATCAGCGTAATCAGTTACGCGGCGGCATCGGATACTTCACCGGACCGCCTCCGTTTGTTTATCTGTCCAACGCATTCGGTAACTCGGGCCTCAGTGGTTATCCGTCGCTCAACTGCAACGGCTCGGTATCGGGCACCACGTCATTCGTCCCACCTGCATTCAATAGCGCCAACATCGCAAATCCTCCCACGGCGTGTGTCGCCTCGGGGACCAAACCTGGCGGCACTCTCGCGTTTGGCTCGAGCATCAACACGATCGATCCGAACTTCAAGTTCCCGCAATACCAGAAGATTTCAGCGGCGTACGATCACCGTTTCGCGAACGGTATGATCAGCACGATTGAAGCCCTGTATACCAAATCGGTGCACGACGCCTTCTACAGCAATCTCGCGCTGGTGGGACCGCAGGGCACGGATTCGCATGGACGCGTGCTCTATGGAACTCCAACGGCTACTGGATGGACGCCGGTGACGTTCGGTGGGCGTACCCAGGTCCTCGATCTCGGGAACTCCTCGGGCAACTACACCTACAGCCTGACTGGAACTTTACAGAAGACTTTCTCCACCGTGTTTGACGGATCATTGTCATACACGTATAGCCAGGCACGCGACGTAGCGTCGATCACCAGCAGCACAGCGGGCTCCAACTACCGGTACGCTCGCGATGTGACCGGCAATCTCAACGACTTCAGTCTCACGCGCAGCAAGAACGACATGCCGAACCGGATCACCGCCATCGGTACATACCACGCGAAGACACTCACCGACATTACCGTGGTTTACCAGGGTAACTCGGGCGCTCCGTACGATTATGTGTACGGCGCAGGCGGTGGAAGCGGTTCCGGCGATCTTAACGGCGACGGAAACTCGCAGAATGACCTCGTTTACGTCCCCAAGGACGTTCGTAACCCCAACGAAATTCTCTTTACGGGTTACAACGACTCGACAAAGGCGGCATCCGTAGCGACGCAGCAGGCCGCGCTGGACAAGTTTATTAATAGCGTCCCATGCCTTCGTGAAAATCGCGGCGCGATGCTTTCCCGCAACCTATGTCGCAATCCGTGGGCCAACGAGGTCGACGTGAGTATCACACAATCGCTCAAAGCGTTCCATACCCAGAACCTTCAGTTGCGCCTGGACGTACTCAACTTCGGAAACTTGCTTAATCCGAAATGGGGCCGTCAGTTCTTCTCCGACCAGGGTTCAACCTGCGGCAGCATCTGCAGTGCCACGGTCCTTCTGACGCAGACCGGCAACAAGATCGGCACGACAACAGGCGGGGTCAACTCGACCCAGGGTGTGTACACGTTCGATTCGACTCTGCGGCCCTACAGCGCGCTGAATGCGTCATCGAACTACCGCATGCAGGTGTCTCTCCGCTATAACTTCTAAGCTCCTTCAGGTTATGTGAAAAAAAGCGCCGGCACGATCTCGATCGTGCCGGCGCTTTGTATAAGCGCTACCAATTGGATGGGCGCAGTCGCTCGCTAGAACACCTTGACGTTTATGTAACGCTTCGGATTCTTCTTGATGTCCGCGACCAGGCTGTCAATCCGACCAAGCAACGCATGGATGTCGTTGTACAGCGCAGGATCGTTGAGCAGCTTCGCTGCCGATCCGTTCCCACTATCCACCTTCACCACGATCTGATTGAGAGCGCGTCCCGTCGAATCCAGCGACCTCGTCAACGACGTCATGTTGCTACTTGCCGTACGCAGATTTGAAAGTGTCGAGTCGATCTTCACAGAATCGATTGATGAAGTCGCACGCCGGAGAGACGTCATCGTTTCCGTGAGTTGCGCAGATTGCGTAGTCGCAATCGCGCTCAGCTGACCCATCAGCTTGTTGGTCCCGGCTAACGTCATTCGTAGGTCAGCAAGGCCACCCCCAGCGACGAGCTCCTTGTTCATCGCACTTGTCAGCGAAGCGACAGAGGTCGTTATCGAGTCAGCCTTGGCCGTCAGTTGCGCGATGCCCGCTGCGGCGGGGCCGCTTACTACCGTGTCACCCTCCACGTATTTGGCTCCGGTGGCCTTCGGGGTAAAATTCACTGCCACATCGCCAAAGATTCCGTTCGGCACGACCGACGCCGGACTCTGCTTCGGAATCGGCTGCTTGCTCGTGATTCGCAACTGCGTCAGCAGCGTGCCATCCGGTTCAAAGTTCACGTCAGCCACATATCCAACGGCGGCGCCGCTCACCCAGACTGGAGCGCCGGTCTTGAGACCCGCACCCCACGCAAACTTCGCGTAAAGCGGATATCCCTTTGACAGCCCACCACGCGCGAGCCACAATGATCCGACTATGGCGATCAGCAGCCCCAGCACGATTACCACACCGACAAGAATATCGTCGCGAGTTTTTCTCATGATCTCAGTTCAGTTCAGGCTTGCAGGTATGGCGCCAGAAGCAGCGCGGTAACAGCATCCAGCACCAGTATCGCCACCGATGTTATAACGACTGCAGTAGCCGTGCTCCGCCCAACACCCTCGGCGCCCGCACTCGCATGGTAACCCTCATACGAACAGAAGAATGCTATCGCCGCGCCAAATACGGTGGCCTTGATCAGCGAGTACACGATCTGAAACGGCGCGAACGCAAGCTGTAGTCCCGCCATGAAATCCGATGGGAGGATGTCCGTCGCGACGATTGACGTCAGAAATGCCATCCCCACGCCAACTGCGTCAGCAAATACCGTCAGGATCGGTAACATTATGATCGCCGCCAATACTCGCGGCACGATCAGATATGCAATCGGATCATACGCCAGCGTCTCAAGCGCGTCGATCTGCTCCGTCACTCGCATCGTTCCGAGTTCGGCAGTGATTCTGGCGCCCACCCTTCCGGTAAGCACAAGCGCCGTCAGCAGTGGACCCAGCTCCAGAATGATGGATTGTCGGGAGATCAGCCCGACCACCGAAAGCTGGACGCCCCCAAACAACTGATACCGCGTCTGGAATGCTGTAACAGCCCCGATGAATGCAGCGACAATGATTGCGAGCGGTACAGAGTCCACGCCGATATTCCGCATCTGGCGGATCGTCTCGCGGCCATATGTCCGCCAGTCCGGCAACGCACGAACGATGTCGGCCGCGAAGTAGCCACGCTCACCGACGTGCGAAAACGGCCCGGCGACCTTGTCTATTACCCTCACTCAGGTACGCACACGCGCGAATAGTGTCAATCCAATTACCCCAAACAGAATGCTCGGAAGCCACGCGGCCAGCTCTGGAGAAATGAGCCCCTTTCCCCCGACCGCCTTCGTCAGTTGTATCAGCATGAGAAAAACTACGGTAGTCGCCAGGCTTATACCTACGCCGTATGCTGTCCCGCCTCGCTGGGTGCTGGTTGCAAGCGGCGCGCCGAAAAGCAGAATCACCAGGCTCGTGACTGGAATCGCGATCTTCAGCATCCGCTCGACCCGCCATTTGTTGACATCAGTTCCAGACCGTTCCATCGCCTTGATGAAACGGCCAAGCTCGGCGAAATCCATCTCCTGCGGCGCCCGGGCCGACGCAGTCAACTCCTCGGGCTTCTCTGTGAACTGCTTGTCGTACAGCGAATCGAATGTAAACGTTACGTTGGAGGCGTCGCCAGTTATGATATGCATGGTGCCGCGACCCAGTACCCATCCTCGTGGCGTATATGCCGCGGCACTTGCCGTCGCGACATAGGAGGGATAGTCCGGCCCGCTGCCCTTCCGTTCGATGTCTATCCCATCCGCCTTTTTGGTCGCGAGATGCAACCCGCCGATCTTATAGACCCGACCGGCATCCCCGGCGTAAGCGAAATTGAACCTGTCTGAGTTGTTCGCGAAACGCTGCGTCTCCAGCAATTCCACCCGACGCTTGTTGGTGTGCGGCGCCCACTCTCCAAGCACCAATCCGAGCGCCACAGCGAAGAGCGCTCCCGCAAAAATGGGAGCGATAAAGCGGTAAAATGAAATTCCCGACGCTTTTGCTGCCGTGATCTCCGAGTGCCGCGTCATTGAACCGATCGAAAACACCGTTGCGAATAAAACTGCCGCCGGCAGAATCATGAACACTGAATCCGGCAGGAAGTACAGATAACTGAGCGCAAGCTGAGACTTGGGAAGCCCGCGCTGAAGGTATGTGTTGAGATTGTCAGTTACGTCGATGACAATCAAAAGCACCGGAAACCCAAGTGAAGTCGTCAGGAATATCCGCCAGAACTCGCTGAACACATAGCGATCGAGCGGACTGACTATCCGCTTCAGATTCATACGTCGATCCTGCGCTCAGGCAACAAGTGTGCTCCACGCAACAGCCGAGCCGTCGATGACTTCAACTTCAACCAGAGTTCTGTCATGTCTCCACCACGCGCTGTGCTCCCTTCCTTGCCCATGCGCAACAACATAATTACCGCGACAAGAGCAAATATCACGTTGGCGGCCCACATCGCGATATACGGCGGAAGCAATCCCGCCGATGCTGCGGCCGCTCCGGCGGTAAGACCGATGTAATACAGTGCAAAAACAAAGAGACTTACACCGAGCGTCAGGCCGACGCCACCACGAGGGAAGCGCAATGCGATTGGGGCTCCAAGCATCACGAATACAAAGCACGCGACAGCCAGAGCGAATTTCTTGTGAATCTCGATCTCATACCCGTCGATCAGCGTTCGCGCGTCCGCCAGACGAATACGCGCAACCTCCAGCGTGCTAGGCGTCACCTGCGCCGATGGACCGGACTCACCAGCCGCGGAGATCCGGCCAGCAGTGGAGGTCTGCGGTATTCGCGTTGGAGTTGGCGTCTTCGGTTGTACTGTCGGCTTGAGCGACGGCGCATCTGCACCGCGGTCTGGGACAGCGCGCGCAGGTCTTTGCTGCGGCAGCTGCGGCAGCTGCGGCAGCTGCGCAGCTCGTTGCATCGGCGGTGCGCCTTGCGCGCCAAGCTTCTGCACTTCGATCCTGCGAAGCAACCCACAATAGAGGCCGCCGAGAGAGAGTGTGGACGGAAGTCTCGTGTCGGTCGTGTATAAATCCGGCATCAACTTGACGCCCCTTTCACGTGCGGTCTGTAATCCGTGCAGAAAGTCGTTACGCGCAAGCATGTATTGCGTGCGGCCACGCATCACCTCGAGTTGCATCTCGCAAACCGACATCTCACGGTTTCCCTTGCTCTGACCCGCACCCGACTTCTGAAACTGGTTTGCCACGCCTTTGACAGTGATGAGATCGACGTTGAAAAACAGTCGCTGCAACTGATCAGGATTCGTGACCGGCACATCCTGCATGCTCCCATGGTACAGCGTCATCAGCAGGTCACTCTGATTACGAGCGAGCGCCATGTTGCCGCTGTCTGCATAGATCGTTCTGCGTCGAGTCGGGTCGCTCATATCGTAAATCGTCACGCCGCGCATCAGGTTGGACCCCTCGTCCAGTCGATTGGCGCGAAGAAAGAGCTTGCCCGGACTCACTTCGTTGATAACCTGCTCGCGAAGCGCGAAAGTGGGCTTCTTCTGTGCGATGTCAGACTGAAGCACCGCAAGCTGGTGATTCGTGCGCGGCAGTATCTGATCGTTGAATATGATCATGAATACTGTGACACCGGCTGCGGCAACCAGGACAGGCGTCATCAACTTGCTCAGGCTTACGCCACTTGCCTTGAGAGCGGTTATCTCGTTCTCCGACGCCATCCGGCTAAACGCGTGCAGCGTCGCCACCAGCACGGCCATCGGAAGCGTCAGCGCGACGGTGAAGGGAATCGAGAGAACAAAGAACTCCGCTACCGCCGACCAGGGGATCCCCTTGCCCACCAGATTCGCGAACTGCTTCGCGATGTAGTTCAGCAGCAGTAGCGAAGTCAGAGCGGTAAGCGCAAATGTGAGAGGCCCCAGGTGCTCCTTGAGGACGTATCTGGAGAGTATCTTCACGAGGTGAAATTTACAGGGTGGGTCTCCCCCGGGCTCCATTCGTTTGAGCGCCGGAGAGAGCACGCGTCCCCTGGGTCACGGGACGCGCGCCGAATCAGTGCATCGGTCCTCTTGCTCGCGCGCGCTGCTGCCTTGCTCTTCGCACTGGCGCCCGCGTTCGCGACCCCGCTTAGCGCGCAAGTAAAGGACACCACGACGCGCAATCCGTCGCGCCTGCGCGTCCGCATCGGCACCGATACCCTCCCGCTCCGCCTCTCCGTCCTCCAGACCCGCGCCGACGCAGCCCTGTACCGCGAAGCCGAGGCCCAGCTTCAGGCCGCCCGTGCCACAGCCTTCCAGTTGAACAGTCGTTCGATACTCGAATCCGTCTGGGGACAGGTCGCCGCACAGAGCTTTGCCTCCAGCCTGCCACAGCCCCTATCAGCCGCCGACGCACAGCAACGAAAACCGCGAAGTCCATCAACTGATGAAGGGCTTTTCGGGGACTATGCCGACTTGGGCATTCAGGTCGACTCCCGCCTCGAATTCAGGAACGAGAAGGACGAAACCAACCGGTGTCGAGGCGTCACGTATTTCCTTACCGCCAACACCTGCCGGTCGAATTTCGAGCCAACACTCGACTTTCAGTACGCGCTCCGATCCGCAGGCGTCGTAGCCGGTCGCGTGCATGTGAACGTCGACTACGACTCCCAGCGCGAGTTCGATGCGTCCAACACGATATCGATTGCGTTCGAGGGGAAGCCGAACGAATTCCTGGAAAAGCTGGAAGTCGGCAATGTTACCTTCCAACCGCCGCCGTCACGATTCATTACGGCCGCAATCCCGAGCGGCAACTACGGCATTCAGGCCATCGCCAACCTCGGCGAAGGAATCAAACTCCGCAGCATAATCGCGCAGCAAAAGGGCAACGTCGTCCGCGATAGGGTGTTTACCGTCGGCGATCACGTCCTGCAGGCTGTTGACCGCACTGTCGAGGATTATCAGTTCGAGCCGCGTCGCTTCTTCTTCACCGTCGATCCGAAGCTGTTCGCAGGATATCCGAATGTCGACATCCTGAATCGGCAGCAGATGAGCCGCCTTGCGGCTGCGCTTCCGGATACTCTGCGGCCGGTCAAGCTGTTCGTATACCGACTCCTGATCGGCGGACAGCCTCCCAACCCGAACGGACCTCAGTTCCGCATCCTCGGAGACCCGCGTTCTCAAAAGGGTCAGGTTTACGAATACCTCCGCGAAGGCGTGGATTATTACGTAGACCCGTCACGGCTCTGGATAGCGCTGGTGCGACCGCTGTCGCTCAACAACGAACGGCTCGTCGTCGCGTACAAGGTCCGCATTAACGGTGTCGAAACGACTCATGTCTCGACGGGCGGTACTCCTGATCTGGAATATTCATCGAGTCGCGATCAGTTCGCGAACCTTCTCTGGGACCCGAACGTGCAACCGACCGACCCTGCGTTTCTACGCGAAATCCGATCGGTCTACCGCCTTGGTGGCAGTGACGTCGTGCGACAGAGTGTATCCGTCAAGGTCGTAACGGGGAACGCTACCGATCAGGAAAAGCCCGTGGCAGGTAACGCTGCGACATATCTTCAGCTGTTCGGTCTCGCTCAGCCGACCAACAGCTCCACCTTCGACGTCGAGAATCGCCTCTGGCCAAGACCAACAGATCCTGACTTTGCGCTTGGTGTCGGTGCCTTCGGTACGTCGACCATACGCGATCAGTTTCTCGTCTTTCCATCGGTTAGACCGTTCGCGAGCACCGGTCTCGCGGGTCCGGGGAATCCGCACAACGACACGGTCTACACGACTCCTGCGGATTATCTGATCACGTCGCAGCGACCTGGCGCAGTCTACCACCTGCGTCTGCGCTATCAGGCTCAGAGTAACGGTTCGAACGGTACCCTCTCGCTGGGTGCCGTGCAGGTGCGCCCCAACTCCGAGCGTATCCTCGTCGACAATGTTCTCCTCGCCCGCGGCAGCGACTACTCGGTCGATTACGATCTCGGCCGAGTCAATTTTGCGCGCCCCGATACGCTTTTTCAGCGATCTCGCCAGGTAACTGTTCAGTTCGAGGAAAATCCGCTGTTCGTCGAGACCCCGACTTCCATCATCGGATCGTCGTTCGAGATACCGCTCAACAACGGACAGATAAGCATCCTCGCGCTTTCTCAATCCCAGAAAAGCACCTACACGCGCCCTGCGCTCGGACTCGAACCACAATCGATGCTCATTGCCGGCATCAGCACGACGATGAACTTCGAGGCAGATCCGCTGACGCGACTGGTATCGCGCCTGCCATACGGCCACACGGACGTCCGCTCGCATGTGTCGCTTGCCGGTGAGTTCGCGGCGAGCAAACCGCAACCCAATCCGAGACAGCAGGCGTATCTCGAATCGTTCGAGGAAGCCGGCGGACTGGACGTGCTACTCGGTGATCAATACTGGTACTACAGCAGTCAACCCGCTGTCGCCCATAATGTACTGGCACGATTCGGCACCAATACACTCGATCTGAATCGTGCGGCACAGATGGCCTATCAGACGAACGTGCGCGATTCCACCGGTCGGCAGCTGCAGTTCACCATCGACAAGATAGATCCGGAAGTCGAATTCGCGGGGGTCGGTGCCGCCGCGCCAGAACAGATTCTCTGGCTGACAATGTTCCCGCTCTCCCTCGGGCTACGCAACGACCCGAATAGCAACGCTCACTGGAGCACCGGCGAAACAACGACTGGCCGGCGATGGCGTTCCATCCGGACGTCACTGAGTCCGTCCGGCGCAGATGTATCACGTACTGAAAACCTCGAGTTCTGGGCACTCGTTGATACGTCTTCCGCGGGGAGATCCAAAAACCCGACCCTCGTGTTCGACGTAGGTGAGATATCCGAAAATTCTGTAGCACTTCAGCCAGATACGGTGCGGATCCTGGCGGTGAATCGCATTCTCCGGGATACAACGATGACCGGAAGACGGCTCGCTGGCTACGACCAACTCGATAGCGAGCGCGATCCGTTCTCACGAACATTCAACGCGAATGTCAACGATGTCGGATTGCCGGGAGACAGAGACAGCGTTGTTGTCATCGCGGACACCATCGCGGGGCAGGTTCCGATACCGCGCACGGTACCGCGATTCGCCATCTGTCGCAATCAGTACGGAGCACTCTATCAGCTCGGCGACACGCGTGCCAATTGCACCGTTGGCAACGGTCGCCTGGACGAAGAAGATCTGGATGGAGACAACGTCCTCAATCTCACAAGTTCGCAACGGGAGCAGGAACAGATTCGCCGCTTCGTCGTGGATCTATCGGACCAGCGCAAGTACAACCGGGTTGGCAAATGCATTGCGCGGCCGGTGAGAAGCGGTGAACCAGCAGGTCCACCCGTGTGCTGGGTCTTTGTGCGAGTACCATTCCGCTCTCCCGACGATACTCTCAACGCGCCGGCCCTGCGTCGCGCACGCGCGCTACGGATCACCATGATATCCGGCGCTGGAATTGCCGATAGCGCGTTCAGTCAGGTCGCACTCGATCGGCTTCGCCTGAGCGGCGCGCCGTGGCTGAAGCGAAACGATGCGCCCGTCCGCGGAATCGCGGGCGAACAGCCAGGCATTGGCTTTGTCACGGTCGGTACAGTCGGGACCGAGGATCGCGGCGTCTCAAGCGGAATCAACTACGACTCACCGCCGGGAGTCGGCAACCTGCCGGATCTCAAGGCGACTCCAATCACTTCGTCGCGTGTGCTGATCAATGAACACTCACTTCGCATTGTCGCGGGCGGTCTCAACACGTTCGACCGGGCCGAGGCCTATTATCGGTTCCCCGAAGGCCAGAAGAACTTTCTCGGTTACAAGGAACTGAGATTGTGGGCGCGTGGAGTCAGCGCCGGATGGGGCCCCAACGGAGAGCTGCAGTTTTACGTCAAGATCGGACACGACGAAACGAACTTCTACATGTATCACACGACTCTTCCCGGGAGCGGAGCAGGGCCGGCCGCATGGCAGCCGGAGATCCGTGTCGACTTCAGCAAACTCATCGCACTCCGAGCTGAGATACAGAATGCATACCTTCGCGGATTGCAACGGAATACATGTACTGGCGACGATTCCGTCCTGATCGCCAATACGCCCTTCCAGCCAACAACAGCGACAAGTGCGCTGTACGCAGCGTGTTCGGATGGTTACATGGTTTACACGACCGACCCGGGTGTCAATCCCCCGAATCTTGCGGCAATTCAGGAAGTCGCCGTGGGGATGGTACGCGTTCCTGGCAGTCTCGCCGCGAGTCCGATTACACCCGCAGACACGCTTGAGCTCTGGGTGGATGACATCCGACTCGGCGGCGTCGTCGACGCAGCTGGGTTTGCGGGCCAGGTGGCACTTGGAATTACCGCGTCCGACTTTGCAGACGTACGAGTCAATGCCACTCGTCGCGATCCGAATTTCAGACAACTCGGCGATCAACCGACATATCTCACCGACAACACGATGGACCTGAGCGCGGCGTTCAGGCTGGAGAAGCTGCTTCCGCGTTCAGTCGGCTATGCCATCCCGGTAACAATCAACTACAGCGGCGCATCGAGTGATCCCACCTACTTGACACAGTCCGATATCGACGCGAGTGCCGTCCCCGGATTGCGAACACCGCGAAGTGCGGCGACCACAGTCACGTTCGGAGTGAAACGCGCCACGCCGGTCAAGGGCGGAACACTCGCTCCCGTGCTGAACAATCTCAGTATGCAGGGAACCTTCACGTCAGCCGCCGCGAGAAGTGAATATGAGGACGGTCACGCCCATGACCTGCGTGTCGGGCTTGAATACAATCTCATTCGGTCACTCTCGCCAACTCTTGCGTCAATCCTGCCGACCGAGGTTTACCTTGCGTCGACGTATGAAAATGGAACCGATCGCCGTCTTACGTACCTGAAACCGGCCGATGCGATTGACGATACCGCGCGCGTCGTGACTGGACTGACGAACTCGATTCGCAACGGCGGCGCGATTGCGTTTCATCCGCTTCGGAATGGAACCATCCGGTTCAACCTTTCCTCCCTGCGGGATCTCAGGACATATTCGGATTTTCCGGCACTCGCCCTGATCGATGCGAGCGAACGGAATCGACTGGCCGGATTCGATACAGGCCTGGAACGTGAGCGTAATGTCGGAACCCAGTTGAACTACAGCATTGCGCCACTCCCATGGCTGAAGGCACGCTTCAATACGAGTTCCAACTACAACATGCTGCACGATCCGAACACGCTCGATTTCATTCGATCGGTAGATTCGCTCGGAGCGTACCGCATACCGCGACAGATCGGCGGTACTCAAAATACCAATCTCGGTTTCACTGTCGACTTCCGTTCGCTTGCCAGCATGGCACCACTCCCATCTGGAATTCTGGAATTCCTGAATGCATTCCAGCCGTTGGATGTCTCTCTCGATCGTGATGTCCTCACCGCGTATAGCGGCGCGGCGCAGGGAGCCCCGCTCCTGTATCAACTTGGATTCGGCGACATCGCGCAGTTCCGACACATTGGATCTCAGCAGGCTTCGAGTGCAGGGCTCAACAACCAGCTGTCCATGTCGCAGACGATCAATCTGCCGTTCGGTGCCACTCTGACCAATCACTTGCAGCGAATCAGTATGCGCAACTGGACGCTGGCTTCCGACAATACGCAGGATATCGGAGATGTGACGCAGCTTGTTTTCCCGGATGTCGCTCTGCGCTGGACTACTCACACCACAGATTCGACGGCGCTGATAAAAGCCTTTACAGCCAGCGCGCGTGTCGCCGGCACGCGCCAGATGCTTACAAGCGCTGGTGAGTTGCGTGCGGACGACGGCGACAGTGGTGAAACGAGAATCCGGAGCTATCCAATCTCGCTCAGTGCGATCTGGACTGGATCACATCCAACCACAACGTCATTTGGTGCCAACCTGATACAGCGACTCGACAATCGGCCGGGTGCGGCAGGAAGCGGAAGAGCGCTCGACCTCAACGCCGACATATCTCGCGCCTTTACCCTCCCGCCGCAGTGGCATCCGCACAGTGACCTGCGTGCCCGCATCTCGTTCCAGAACAGTAGAGGAGAGAGCTACGTGATTAATCCGCTCGTCGCACTTGGACGGAGCAGGCTTACGGATAACGGTCGTCGATCCGCGTCATTTACCGCCGATACCGATGTCTCCGATACGATGACATCGAGCTTCGTCATTTCCCGAGTTCAGAGTTTCGACAATAACCTGAGCAGGGAATTCACTCAGACTGTCCTCAGTGCCATCCTGCACTTGCAGTTCTATTCTGGAGAAATGCACTGATCCGCGTCGCACCAGCAGGACCACTGCGTTGTATCTTTCCCGACATACATCAGGTATGGGTATGAATCGATTACTCGCTGCACTCGCAATTGTCTCCATGGCCGCCTGCACGCAGAAGACAAAGACGGGGTTTGACGGTCAGGCTGCCTACAATTACGCTGGTATTCAGGTCTCGTTCGGTCCTCGAGTTCCCGGCTCGCCAGGTTGGCAGAAGGCCGGCGACTGGATCGTAGCTCAAATGAGAACACGCGCGGACACTGTCATCGAACAGCGTTGGATGCACAGGCTCGCGAATGGCGACAGCATTCCGATGCGTAACATCCTCGCACGCTTTCGACCGACGGCAACCGACCGCGTCCTTTATCTCACGCATTGGGACACCAGACCGGTCGCCGACAACGACCCCAATCCCGCCAATCGTACAAAGCCCATTCTCGGAGCCAACGACGGCGCTTCCGGTGTCGGTCTCTTTGTCGCGCTGGGAGATCTTCTCAAAAAGACGCCTCCAAACGTCGGCGTAGATCTGCTCTTCGTCGATGGCGAGGATTACGGCACCTTTGGACCACCTGATGTCGACGTCCTGATCGGCTCGACTTACTTTGCCGCACATCTCCCGTCGCCGGGCTATCAGCCGATCTTCGGGGTCCTTTTTGACATGATAGGCGACAAGCAACTCAACATCTATCAGGAGCAGAACTCTCTAGCCCGCGCACCAGAAGTGGTTTCACGCGTATGGAATACTGCGGCAGACCTGGGTTATTCCAAGTACTTCATCCCCGAAGCGAAGTATGCCGTCACGGACGATCACATACCTCTGCTCCAGGCCGGCTTGCGGGTCATTGATGTAATCGACATCGACTACGAATCCGCATCGGAGAACTATCACCACACGCTCGCCGATACCATGGACAAGATCTCCGCAAAATCGCTCGGCATCGTCGGCGATGTCGCAGCGGCCCTCGTCACGAGTCAACCGTAAGCCATGCACATGGCGGTGCTCCGCCAACTCGGCCGCCATACCCGATATGCCCTACGATTAATGATGCGGCGCGGGGATCCCTGATCCGTCGCGCCGCTCTCTTTTGGCGGAGCTTTGCCCTATGGCAACTCCGGCCGAGCGAAAGGCGCTCATCTTTTTCGGGCTCGTCGCCGTGCTTGGCGCATCCGTCAGGGTATGGCGCAGCTACGGCGGTGAGCCCGGAAAGTCCGATTATGGCAGCTACGTCACCGAGCCCGCCGATCAGGTAACAAAATCCGTCGGTAAGTCCTCCAAGCCTCGTCGAACGAGTGTCCGAAAGACCGCAAACACTTCAAGATCAGGTCAGATCAACCGAGACTCCAACCTTGTAGTCGACCTGGACCGCGCCACGGCAGCAGAGATCGATGCACTCGGTTTGCTACCAACGGGGATGGGTCGTCTCATAGTTGCAGATCGTGACTCGTTCGGCCCGTTCGGTTCATTGAACGAGTTGCGGCGGGTTCCATTCCTTACCGCAAGTACCTTGAGAAAACTGGCGCCTAGAGTGACATTCTCCCGCGTTCCACGACCGCGGAACACCGTGATCGATCCGCGCGCCATCCCATCGGGGCGTGATCGATGACCACGACGGTCGCGCCCGTCGCGCAGACTGGGGAGCGCATTGGTGAGCTGCTCGTTTCTGAAGGCCTGATCGGTCGCGAACAGCTCGCGCAAGCGCTCCAGGAACAACGCGCAAACGGTGGCCGCCTGGGTTACATCCTCGTCAAACTCGGAATAATCGAGGAGTTGACGCTAACCCGCCTGCTTGCGCGCCAGTACAAGATCCCGGCGGTCGATCTCACCAAGTCTGATATCGATCCGGCACTTGTCCGGCTCGTTCCTGCGGAAATTGCAGTCAATCATCTCGTGCTCCCGCTCAAGCGCGAGGGCCGAGTTCTGTACGTCGCGATGGCGGATCCGACCAACATCCGCGTGATCGATGATCTCAAGTTCCGCACGCGGTCGGACATCTATCCCGTCATAGCTGGCGAGTACACGTTGCGCACGATGATTGAGCGCGTGTATCCCGAAGGTGCTGTTCCGGACGTGGGGATGGAGAATCTCCTCGACGACATCGACTTTGGTGCCGACGAAGACGTCGAGATGGTGGAGGAAGAGCAGGAAGAAATGACGGCTGCGGCCCTCACAGTCGCAGTCAACGAAGCTCCCGTCGTCAAGCTCATCAACGCAATTCTGACGGATGCCCTTCATAAGGGCGCATCAGACGTTCACTTCGAGTGCTTCGAAAAGGAGTTGCGCGTACGCTACCGCGTGGATGGTGTCCTGCGCGAGGTCATGAAGCCGCCGTTCAAGATGCGCCCGGCGCTAATCTCGCGTTTCAAGATCATGGCTGGTCTGAACATCGCAGAACGTCGCGTGCCTCAGGATGGTCGTATCAAGCTCAAGATCGGCCGCAAGGTCATCGACTTCCGCGTCTCGACTCTGCCGACACTCTTCGGTGAAAAGGTCGTGCTGCGTATTCTCGACAAGGGAAACCTTACGCTCGATCTTGAAACTTTCGGCATCGAGCCACGTGCCGAGCGCGAGCTGATGGAAGCCGTTCAGAATCCGTACGGGATGGTTCTCGTTACCGGACCCACGGGATCTGGAAAGACAACGACGCTCTACTCAGCGTTGTCAAAGGTGAACACGGTCGACGTGAACATCATGACGGCCGAAGATCCCGTCGAGTATAACCTCTACGGCATCAATCAGGTGCAGGTACGCACCGAAATTGGAATGAGTTTCGCCGCGGCACTCAAGGCCTTTCTGCGTCAGGATCCGAACATCATCATGGTCGGTGAGGTGCGTGACCTGGAGACTGGTGGCATCGCGATCAAGGCGGCCCTCACGGGTCACCTCGTGATGAGCACGCTGCACACCAATTCCGCACCCGAAACCGTTACGCGTCTGCTCGATATGGGTCTGGAGCCTTTCAACGTTGCGAGCGCGCTCAACTTGATTCTTGCGCAGCGCCTCGTTCGCAGAATTTGCTCGAATTGCGCGACACGCTATGTCCCCGACGACCTCGAACTGAGCGGCGCCAAGGTCAAGGCAACAACCACGCTGCGAGAGTTGCGCTTCACGACGGAATCGCTGGACGATGCGCGGTCGCGCGCCACCGCCGATGCGGCACCGCACCTGAAGGGCCTGTCGCTGGACACCACCATCGGAGAACTCCCTTTCTTCAAGGGAAAGGGATGCGAGACCTGCGCAGGAACCGGGCTCAAGGGGCGCCAAGGTCTGTATGAAGTCATGTTTGTGACGCCGGGACTTCGCAAAATCATCATGAAAAACGGAGACGCAGACCAGCTCCGCGAGGCCGCGATTACGGAAGGAATGCTGACCCTCCGCATGGACGGCTGGCTCAAGGTCCTGAAGGGAATTACGACACTTGAACAAGTGATCCGGGAGACCACTGCGTGACCCAGTCAATGTCTACACCGTCTTGCCAGACGCCGATGTGCGGCTCTCTGGGAAACGCACTCAAACGCAAGATCAAATGACCGCACCTGCTGCCACATCCAACATCGCCGCGCCGTCTGCGGCTCCAGGACCCCCATCGGCTGGACGCGCGGCGACGCAGCCAGGATCCGCCGGAGCCGCCGGAGCCGCCGGAGCCGCCGGAGCCGCCGGAGCCGCCGCGCACGGACCGACACATGCCGCTGCACAGCGCCCGCAGGAGTTGAGCCTGCGTGCGCTGCTCGAGGAGATGATCGAACGCGGGGCTTCCGACCTTCACGTCGTTTGCAATACACGCCCCAAGCTGCGCATCAACGGCGACATAACTGACTCGCACTATCCGATTGCGCTGACTCCAAAGGAAACGCTTCAGCTGGCCTATTCAGTCCTTACAGACCAGCAGAAAAAACGTTTCGAGCTCGACGACGAACTGGACTTTTCGTTCGGGCTCGCGAGTCTCGCACGCTTCCGCGGCAACGTATTCAAGCAGCGCGGCTCGGTTTCGATCGTGTTCCGCCAGATTCCGTTCTCGGTGCGCAGCTTCGATGACTTGAAGCTTCCTGCTGCGGTTGCGAAGATGGCGGAGCGGCCGCGGGGACTCGTGCTCGTTACTGGTCCGACCGGGTCTGGAAAATCGACAACGCTCGCTGCGATGATTGACAGAATCAATCGCGAACGCCGCGGTCACATCATCACCGTCGAAGACCCCATCGAGTTTATCCATCGCCACGAGGGTTGTATCGTCAATCAGCGTGAGGTGGGCACAGATACCAAATCGTTCGCGACGGCTCTCAAGTATGCACTTCGCGAAGATCCGGATGTCATCCTGATCGGTGAGATGCGCGACCTGGAGACAATCCAGGCTGCGCTCACGATTGCGGAAACGGGCCACCTTGCATTCGCCACACTTCACACGAATTCGGCTGCTGAAGCGATCAACCGAATCATCGACGTCTTTCCAAGCCATCAACAGTCCCAGGTTCGCGCTCAGCTCGCCTTTGTGCTGGAAGGCATCGTTTGCCAGACGCTCGTTCAGCGCGTCGGTGGTAAGGCTCGCGTGATGGCCGCAGAGGTCCTGGTCATGAACCAGGCTGTTCGCGCGCTTATCCGTGACGACAAGGTGCACCAGATCTACTCAACAATGCAGTCCGGTAAGAAATACGGCATGCAAACACTGAACGATTCACTGTACGCTCTGTACATGGCACGCGAGGTTTCGGGCGAAGAGTGCCTGCGTGTTTCAGGCGATCCGGCGGAATTCATGCGCATGACAGGCGTGAACGCCGACGGCGAGCCAACCAAGGATGGACCAGTACGCGGTACGGCACAAACGCCGTACTCGGCCAAGAGATAACCGATGCCCACATTTGCATACACAGCGCGCTCCATTGGCGGCGAACTCAAGTCAGCGACAATAGAGGCTGCATCGAAAGATGACGTCATTGCCCAACTGCGCCGTCAACGCCTGACCCTTGTCAAGATCGAGGACGAGGCGAAGAAGAAGCGTAAACGACTCGGCCGTATCAAGACACGTGATATCGTCATCTTCACCCGGCAGTTCTCGACGATGATCAACTCGGGACTGCCTCTCGTGCAGGCGCTCGATATTCTGTCCAAACAGACAGACAACCCCTCATTAGCGTCGGTTACGCGCGAGGTCGTGTTCGATGTCGAGAGCGGACATACTCTTGCTGACGCGCTCCGGAAACACCCAAAGGCGTTCAGTGAATTGTACGTGAACATGGTCGCCGCGGGTGAAGCTGGTGGTATTCTCGATACCATTCTCATGCGCCTCGCTACGTTCATGGAAAAGAACGACGCTTTGATACGCAAGGTGAAGGGAGCGATGATCTACCCTGGCGTCATCATGTCGGTTGCGTTCATCGCAGTTACGACACTGCTCCTGTTCGTTATCCCTGTCTTCCAGGATCTGTTCGGGTCGGTCGGTCTGGCACTACCGTTGCCTACTCGTGTAGTCATTGGTGCATCCAAACTGCTCAAGGGCTACTGGTGGCTTTTCGCAGCAGTCATTGCGGGTTCCGTGACGGCATTGATGAAGTACTACACGACCCCGAATGGCAAACTCAGGATCGACAAGATTCTGCTCAATGTCCCGATTCTCGGCGGCGTGCTCCGGAAGAGCGCCGTTTCGCGATTCACACGAACGCTCGGAACGTTGATCAGCTCCGGCGTCAGTATCCTCGACGGTCTTGAGATTACTGCAAAGACTGCGGGTAATCGCGTCATTCAGGACGCGATCATGGCCAGCCGCGCCAGCATCGCCGGTGGTGATACGATTGCGCAGCCACTCGCCAAGAGCAAGGTGTTCCCGCCAATGGTTATCTCCATGATTTCCGTTGGTGAGCAGACTGGCGGACTGGATGAGATGTTGTCCAAGATCGCCGACTTCTATGATGAAGAAGTGGATGCGGCCGTAACCGGATTGCTGGCCGCACTCGAGCCCCTCATGATTGTCTTTCTCGGCGTCATCGTCGGTGGAATGGTGGTGGCCATGTATCTGCCAATATTCGACATGATCAACGCTGTGCACTGAGTCGGTCGCACCGCAATACAAAACGGCTGTCTGGGCGGAATGCCGATTTTCCAATTTGCCGGAAAACTCACTTGCCTGCGCCATCGCGACAGAGAGTATTGACAGAGAATCCTTCCGACTTCGCAACGCCCGCGGCGGTCAGCCGCGATTCGGTCCTTTCTTGGGTCGGCGAGTTTGCACTGTCTTCCCCGCCACGTTCTTCCGCCGCGCTTGCGCTGGCCGTGCATCAGTGGGAACCGTCTTGGTCGCAGACCGCGCCGCGCCGCGCACTGTCGTCCGCTTGGCGTCCACTGGACCGCAGTTTACTTGCACGGCGCGGGAGCGTTTCCCGCGCGCGCTCGGGGCGCGCTTAAACTTCCCGCGCGCCCGATGTTGGACAGTTGCATCGAGCATCGCTTCGGCGCGCAACATCGTTGGCGTTGCCGGCCGACGCTTCGACTTGGCGCGGTCCATCGCAGAGCGGACGCGCTCCAGGTCGGGCGTCTCCGCGAGCAACTCCCCAATCATCTGACTTACGAGCGCGTCGTACTCCTTTTTCGACACTTCCCGTTTGGCCGCGGTGAGCGCGGCCTTGAGCGTGGTGAACGCGGGTCCAATCAGAGCTTCGATGAGACGCATCATATCAATTGCCATCTGAGTTAAGGTTCAACCAATGCGATTCACGGTCGTACCACATACACGGATGCGGGCGCATTAGCGCGCCTCAATCGGTGAGCGCGCATCCGGGCGAGGCCAAATCCCGCATAGGCGTGCGCCGAGATCAGCGCCTCGCTGCCGAATCGCTTCCTCATCCCAGGCGGTGAAGTTATCAAAGTAACGGTTCAAGCGGAGCACGGAATGCTTGTATTCTTGACGCTTCAAATCGAAGGCGCCATTGCTTGCTGCAGGGTTCAGATACTGGTTAAGTAGGGTCAAGTTTCCGAGTGTCTGCACCGCCGTGTTGCGGGCCCTAATCGTTCCGACCAGTCCTGCCACGTCATCCGTCGCTGTAAACGGGGCCGCCACCACGCTTGCGGGGATCTCATGGCCGTCCAACGGCCACTTGGCGCCCCAGGACTGCGGGAGTACATGCTCGATCTGCATCCCGTCTCCAATCGTTGTATTCTCGCTCTTGTTTCCGCGGAGCGATAGCTCGAGCCGTTCCAATAATATCCGAAGCGTCGCCAAACGTAGTTCGGAGCCAATGGGCCGGGTGATCGCCTGCTCAATGATCTCTGCATCAGTGGGCCACGAGCGCGTCGCTCCACCGCCTGACGCGAGCTTCTCCGAAAGTATTGACGCCACCTGATCCGGCGCCGCACCGCGGAGCGTGGCGATGACGTCGACGAAAAACTTGTTGTACTCCTTCGTCTCCGCTCCTATCAACGCCCGCCGCACGATGAAGGATTCCATGAGAGACAGGCACTTAGCGATTTGATGCCCCGCTAGTCCGGTATCAAGCTCCAGGTACATAATCAGCGGCAATGCTGTCGACACGTCCAGGTCAC
>CAJDVC010000007.1_pt1 | contig 70848 bp, 54 predicted proteins | sample 7391211 | NCBI WGS metagenome assembly CAJDVC01 (sample SAMEA7055683, study PRJEB34461) | soil metagenome | biome: terrestrial ecosystem; feature: Peninsula; material: soil | place: Antarctica | collected 2016 | reverse complement strand
GCGGCGACGTCGTGCTGAATCCACCCACGCACGCCGATTGGCGCCGGCCCATTCTCCGGTCGCGCAAGCATGCGATGTTCAGTTGAGTTGGACGAAACAACAACCTGCCACGGATAACCAGCTTCATACGTAGTATGAATGACCAGCATGCCAGCTGCGCCCTGTCGCTCAGCTTCCTCAAACTTGTATGTCCAGCGGCCGTAGTACGTCATTGCCTTGCCACCGAACAGGTCCGGCTCCGCTGCAGTTGCTGGCGGATCGTTCACCAGTACAAGGAGAATCTTTCCCTTGAGATCAGTCCCTTTGAAATCATCCCATCGATATTCTGGAGCAGTTGCACCATAACCAATGAACACCACTTCACCCTTCGCCTCACTCTTCGGTATCGCGGATCCTGCCCACACAACGACATCACCAGTGGAATGAAGGTTTGCGTGCGCCTTCCCCGAAGCAGTTACCCTGATCGTGGCCGGATCGGCCGTCACGACATCGATCGGAACCTCCTGAAAATAGGAACCGTTGATACCGGGCTTGACACCGTAGGAGGCCAGTTGCGCCGCGATATAATGTTCCGCCAGGGCTCCGCCACGCGTCGCCGGCGCACGCCCTTCGAGCAGGTCCGATGACAGGAACTGCAGATTCGCGCGAATTTCCGGGATCGCGATCGCAGACGCGCTCGCCTCATGGGTCGACTCTGGCGAGGGCGTGCAAGCGACAAAAAAGACTGCGAGTCCGGCGAGGAGCGCTGGGCGGGAGACGGGCACGATTGTCACCTCTTGGGTTGAATGGAAGCGCGTTTTACGTATGCAGATAAATTACCCGCAACGGTGCGATTCCGTATCCGTACGAAACTCAGACTGAGGGAGATGGTCACTTCAACGCCACGCACAACCCGGTTCGAACCACGACAGATCGCCGCGCTGATTGCACTTCAGCTCGGACTGCTCGCCGTAGTGCTCGCGGCGACTCCCTTCAAGCAGTTCGATCTCGATCGGTTTTTCGTTCCGAAAGAGCTCGCGCTCCACGTCGCGGCGTTCCTTGCAGTCGTCTTCTGTCTGAGCAGACTCCGAAGTCTCGCGCTCGACCGGGTGGACTATCTTCTGCTCACGTTCGCGCTGCTGTCCCTCGTATCCGCGCTCCTCGCCTCGAATCGCTGGCTCTCAATGCGTTCGCTTGCGGAAACGCTGTCGGGACTGGCGATCTTCTGGTGTGCTCGATCACTCTCCCGCGCCGGACTCAAGCGACCGCTCGTCGCCGTGATCGTACTGGCGACAGTCGTCGGCGCCGCCACATCACTTGTCCAGGCATACGGCTTTGAGAGTGAATATTTCACGCTCAGTCGCGCTCCCGGCGGTACATTCGGCAATCGCAACTTTGTTGCACACGTCGCTGCGATAGGCACGCCGCTGCTCATCTGGTACGCTGTCACAGCCAGGCGAAGTATCGCGGTCGCATTTTGCGCCATAGGTGGCGCAGTCCTCGCCGCTGCACTGGTCCTTTCGCGGTCGCGCGCCGCATGGCTCGCGCTACTCGTGACAGCTGTGCTGCTCGCTATTCCAGCATGGCGCGCCGCGAGGCGCGTGCCGCACGCAGACGCCTCACGAAGGTTGTTGTTCATTGGCGCGGTCGCTGTCGGCGGCGTCATCCTTGCTCTCGTGCTACCCAACCGACTCAACTGGAAGAGCGATTCTCCGTACCTCGATTCGGTTCGCGGGGTTGTCGCATACAACAGTGGCAGCGGCAGGGGTCGCCTGATTCAGTACGGCAACACGCTGCACATGGCTGAGGCCCATCCCATCCTTGGCGTCGGACCCGGCAACTGGCCCGTTTACTATCCCAAATTCGCAACACGAAACGACCCGTCACTGTCTCACAACGATGGAACGACCGCGAATCCGTGGCCCAGCAGCGATTGGGCGACACTGATTTCCGAACGGGGGACAATCGCGGTCGTGATACTTCTGCTGGCGTTTGTCGGCATGATCGCGAATGCATTCCAATCGACTCGCGGCAGTAGTGCAAACAATCCTGGTGCCCGTGACCCATTTCTTCCAATCGCGGTAACCGCCACGATACTCATCACGGGTGCGGTCGGCGCTTTCGATGCAGTTCTGATTCTTGCTGCGCCGACATTCATCGTATGGGCTGCACTCGGCGCGCTTGCGGCACCGGGTCGTCCGCGTAGTCAGTGGTCTCCGTCGCCCCGTGGATTCCGATATCTCGCCCTGGCCGCATCCGCCGCGCTGTTCATATTCTCGGCGCGATCTGCTGGCGCGACCATGGCCATGCAGGCGTTCGGAAACGGACAGCGACTGAGCAGTGTCCAGCGCTCGTCGATGCTGGATCCCGGTAGCTACCGTATCGAGCTAAGGCTCGCCATCCTCGCGTTCAATTCACATGGATGCGCCATGGCCAGACCACACGCGAGGCGAGCTGCGGGAATGCTGCCATCTGCAGGGGCGCCTCGCCGGCTGCTCGAACGCTGCGGTAGCTGAACGGCCGTCCACCGGGCGTCCCCGCGACCTCCAAATAGTATAGATTCAAGAAGCCTGTACGGCCGGAGTTTCGTGCCATACAGTGGCTCCGCTTTCCACCGTGCCCCGCCGGCCGCCGGCGTACTTCCGGCCGGCCGGGCGCGACCGCACTGAGAATCACACCATGACGCACCCGAATTCGTTCGGATCTCGCGCGACGCTTAATGTCGCCGGACGCGACTACACCATTTTCCGCCTCGACGCCCTTTCGGGCCCATCTGGTGGAAACTCGGATCGACTCCCCGTTAGCCTCAAAATCCTCCTCGAGAACCTCCTGCGGAACGAGGACGGCGCCTTCGTGAAGCCAGCCGACATCACCGCACTGGCAAACTGGCGAGTCAAGGACCGCGCTGAAAAGGAAATTGCCTTCAAGACAGCTCGCGTTCTGCTCCAGGACTTCACTGGCGTTCCAGCGGTAGTTGACCTCGCAGCCATGCGCGATGCACTCGCCAAACTCGGCGGCGATGCAACACGAATTAATCCGCTTCAACCAGTCGATCTCGTAATCGACCATTCAGTTCAGGTCGACGAATACGGATCGGAAGCCGCATTCCTTATCAACGCAGACATGGAACTGCAGCGCAACCGTCAACGTTACGCATTCCTGCGATGGGGCCAGACGGCGTTCCGCAACTTCCGCGTCGTTCCACCCGATACCGGAATCGTTCACCAGGTTAATCTCGAATACCTCGCAAGCTGCGTCTTCACACGCGAGGACAACGGTGAAACCATCGCATATCCCGACTCACTTGTCGGAACCGACTCGCACACCACCATGATCAATGGTCTCGGCGTACTCGGCTGGGGCGTCGGTGGAATCGAAGCAGAAGCGGCAATGCTCGGGCAACCTGTCTCGATGCTCATCCCGGAAGTCATCGGCTTCAAGGTGCATGGCAAACTGCCCGCCGGCGCAACTGCAACAGATCTCGTTCTCACCGTTACAGAAATACTTCGTAAGAAAAAAGTTGTCGGAAAGTTCGTCGAGTTCTTCGGCAACGGACTCTCGTCGCTGTCGCTTGCCGACCGCGCCACACTCGGTAACATGGCGCCTGAGTACGGCGCGACGATGGGCTTTTTCCCAGTCGATGACGAGACGATTCGTTACTTGCGCTTCACCGGACGCGACGAGCAGCATGTCAAGCTTGTTGAAGCCTACTGCAAGGCGCAGGGAACTTACCGCACAGATGACATGCCCGATCCCGAGTTCACCGACATCGTGGAACTGGATCTGAGCACCGTTACACCGAGTATTGCAGGCCCAAAGCGTCCGCAGGATCGCATCCCGCTGCGCGATGCAAAGAAGATGTTCCAGGACGCTCTTGAGCAGAATCTGGAGCGCGCGACGCCATCTGGTGCGGCGGCGATCCTGAGCCGCGCAAACGCCGTATCCGGACAGAATCAACTCTCTGCTTCGGTTGTTGCCACGGAATCGCCCGAAGCCGATGAATCCGTACGCGTAACTATGAACGGAGAGGATTTCTCGCTCCGCCACGGATCGGTTGTCATCGCCGCAATCACGAGCTGCACCAACACAAGCAATCCCAGTGTCATGCTCGCCGCGGGTTTGCTAGCGCGCAACGCTGTTGCCAAGGGTCTGATGACCAAGCCGTGGGTGAAGACGAGCCTCGCTCCCGGATCGAAGGTTGTTACCGACTACTTCAACGCCGCCGGTGTCACCGAGCCACTCAATGCCCTCCGTTTCAACACCGTTGGGTACGGTTGCACAACATGCATCGGCAACTCCGGGCCGCTCCCGCAGCCAGTCGGCGACGCTGTCGAAGCCGGCAAACTCGTCGTCGCGTCGGTCCTGTCCGGGAATCGTAACTTCGAAGGGCGTATCAATCCGATGACGCGCTTCAATTACCTCATGTCGCCGCCACTCGTCGTCGCATACGCGATCGCCGGACGCATGGACATCGACTTCGACACCGAACCACTCGGCATCGGCAAGGATGGACCCGTATTCCTGCGCGATGTCTGGCCCGCACCAAAGGAAGTCGCGGATGAGATACTTCGCAGCGTAAAGCCTGAGATGTTCCGCAAGCAGTATGCGAACGTCTTCGAAGGCGATGAAACATGGCGTTCGCTGCCCGTCCCCAAGGGTGTTCTCTACTCATGGGACGAATCTTCGACCTACGTGAAGAACCCGCCGTACTTCGAGGGCATGACGATGACGCCCCCCGGTGTGAAGCCGGTGAATGGTGCCAGAGTACTCGCCATGCTCGGTGATTCGATCACGACGGATCACATCTCTCCAGCAGGTTCAATTCCGGCAGCGAGCCCCGCAGGCAAATGGCTCATTGAGCACGGTGTTGCAACCAGGGACTTCAATTCATACGGATCGCGCCGCGGTAACCACGAAGTCATGATGCGCGGCACGTTCGCGAACATCCGGCTTCGCAACGAGCTCGCCCCGGGTACGGAGGGCGGTTGGACTTCAACAGCACCTGGTGCAAAAGCCGAAACCATTTTTGACGTATCGATGGAATACCAGAAGAATGGTACCCCGTTGATCATCATTGCCGGCAGAGATTACGGCATGGGCTCCTCACGCGATTGGGCGGCGAAAGGCACGTTGCTGCTCGGCGTGAGCGCGGTTATCGCGGAATCTTTCGAACGAATCCATCGCTCGAATCTCGTTGGCATGGGCGTGCTCCCACTGGAATTCGCAAGTGGAGAAACGCGTCAGTCACTCGGGCTTACCGGATTTGAAAAGTACGATATCGACGGTATGAACGATCAGATGGGTCCGCACGCTCAGGTGACCGTCCGCGCGACAGCGCAGGATGGCACCGTCCGCACGTTCAAGGCCCAATCGCGCATCGATACACCAGAAGAAATGCAATACTATCGGCACGGTGGCATCTTGCAATACGTTCTGCGTTCCCTCGTCGACCGCTAGTTCGAACATGCAGTAGCAGCAGATCCAAACACCGCCGCGGTCCCCAACGGGATCGCGGCGGTGATAATCGTATCGCGGCGGCCGGTTGTGTCGATACTTTGCCTTGTGCAACACCTCTGGGGGTTGTACTTTCGCTCGCACTCCAACCTGTTTCTCCATGGAAAACACCAGACCGCTGGCACGCGCAGGATACCTTCTTGCAGCCGCGCTTGTCATCATCCCTATTGCTGACTCAGCGCTGCCACTTCTACCACTTCGGCTCGCAGATGACCGGTGGAGATGGGGAGTCGTCGGACAACTCAGCAACGTCATGTTGTTTCCATTGGTGGGCTTCATTCTCGCCATCTGTCTCGCTGCCCTATCCGACAGTCAACGGATCAAGAGAGTCATTGGAGCAATATGCGGCATCTTCGCCGTGCTGGTGTCAGTCATGACGATAGCCTTCGTCATCGACTACTTCCAGGTACTCAACCTGGTCAAGCCCGAGATGCATCACAACATGGCGATTGCCAGCTCAATTGCCACAGCCAAGAACATCCTCACTATCCTCACGCTTGCACTGCTGAGCTGGGCCGGATTCACGGAGCCCAAATTTTCGACAACCCCCAGACAAACTCAAAAGCCGACTAGCCGACACGCGCCGACAGCCAGTCCCTTGATCGGTGTCGATGGCGGCGGGCCAACCACTCCGGGATCCCGCTCCAGATAGCAGTCCCGCTTTCCAGCTTGGGTTGACACGCGACCCAGGGTGGTTTAACATCTACGCACAATCGTTGTCCCGTGGTGATTTGCCGCCTATTGCAGCCACGTTAAACAAATCGCTAAAAAGCATGTAGCCCGCGGCCCGCCGCGGGCTTTGTGTTTTCGAAACCATCCGAGCTTCGATTTGCTTGACGTTGCCACATGCCGCACACGGGACAGCACCTCAACAAGCGAGACACGCATGGCCAGCAAAGTCACTCTCCGCACGCTCAATACGCTGCGCGAACACCAGACGCCAGCTGTATTCATCACGGCGTACGACTACCCGACTGCTACCTTCGCAGAGCGCGCCGGAGTCGACATGATCCTTGTCGGCGACTCTGCCGCGATGACGATGATGGGGTTTCCCAACACACTCGGCGTATGCATGGATGAGATGATCGTGTTCGTCCGGAGCGTGTGCCGCGCCACAAAACGCGTGTTCGTTGTCGGGGACCTGCCGTTCCTCTCCTACCAGCCTTCGGATGAAACAGCGGTGTTGAACGCCGGTCGCTTCATCGCCGAGGGATGCGACGCAGTGAAGTGCGAGGGCGGCGTACGCGTCGCTCCGCGTGTACGCGCAATGGTCGACGCCGGCATCAATGTGATGGGACACCTCGGTCTCACACCGCAGAACATCGGCCAGCTCAGCGGCTATCGCGTTCAGGGAAAGACGCGAGCGGCCGTCGATCAACTTGTTGACGACGCCATCGCCCTCCAGGAAGCCGGCGCCTTCGCAATCCTGCTCGAAGCGATGCCGGCCGTTGCCGCGGAATATGTTCGCGAGCAAGTTGATATTCTCGTTTACGGCATCGGCGCTGGCCCGCACGTCGACGGCCAACTCGTGATTTCGCACGACATACTCGGAAATTTCGTCGGCGACATAGCGCCGCGATTCGCGAAACAGTACGCGTCGATCGGCTCGCAGGTCGAACTGGCTATCCGCAGCTATGCTGACGATGTTCGCTCCGCGAGCTTCCCGGCGCCGGAGCACTGCTACCCTATCGAACCCCTCCACGAAGCGGAGATCCAGGGCTGTCGCGCTCCTAGAGGCAAACCGCGATCCGATCCGGTGCTTACCACTTGCGGACTGAGGTAGAATCGCGCTCTGTTCTCTTCATCGGTCGCGACGCGTCTCCCCATCAACAGGCGATTGACCGGCGTTGTTTCGCCTGCATTCACCAAGATCCTCCAAATGCGATCTGAGGCTTCCACAAGAACGAGCAATCCTGCGACCAACGGCAGAATTCGCCGTGGCGTAATCGAGCGTTACGCAGAGTTCCTTCCGCTCACCGCGTCAACACCGCGTCTTTCGCTCGGCGAAGGTGATACACCGTTGCTTGCAGCACCTCGATTGGCCGAGTGGATCGGAGTGAATGACCTTCATCTCAAGTACGAAGGCGCGAACCCCACGGGCTCCTTCAAGGATCGCGGGATGGTCGTCGCAGTTGCGAAAGCGATCGAAGCCGGTTCCACCACGATCATCTGTGCCTCGACAGGAAACACGTCAGCGAGCGCGGCGGCGTATGCGGCCCGTGCTGGGATTCGCGCGGTCGTCCTGCTACCTGCCGGAAACGTCGCTCGAGGCAAGCTGGCGCAGGCCGTGGTTGCGGGTGCGACCGTGATAATGCTCGACTGCAATTTCGACGGCGCTTTGAACGTAGCTCGCGAGTTGGCCGCAAACTATCGCGTCGCGTTGGTGAATTCCGTCAACCCACACAGAATCACAGGCCAGAAAACAGCGGCGTTCGAAGTCTGTGATGCATTGGGCGATGCACCAGATGTTGTGGCGCTCCCGGTCGGTAACGGTGGCAACGTCACAGCATACGCTAGCGGTTTCGAGACATTTCGTAAACTCAATCGTTCGACCCACTCGCCGATTTTTATCGGCGCCCAGGCAGCCGGCGCTGCGCCGCTAGTACTTGGAGCGCCAGTCGCAAACCCGGAAACAGTGGCGACAGCCATACGGATCGGGAACCCAGCCAGTTGGGATTCGGCTGTTAGCGCCGTCACCGAGTCGGGTGGCCGTTTCATCGCGGTCCCGGACGACGCGATCCTCGAGGCCTACCACAACGTCGTCGAGATGGAAGGGATCTTCTGTGAACCAGCCTCGGCCGCCGGAATAGCCGCCCTGCGAATCCAGATTCGCTCCGGCGCAATCGGGAGGGACTTGAGTGCAGTGTGCATCCTTACAGGCAATGGCCTCAAGGATCCGGACCGCGCAACGCCGGAATCGTTCAATCCCGAGTCGGTAGAAGCCGATGCTTCTACTGTAGCCAGCAGTCTGGGTTTAGTCGGCCGCTAAGTCAGTAGCGCGATGGCTCTCCGCCCTGCCTGCTGCACGGTAAGGTCGCCGCCTTTCTTCAACCTCCAGAGATGGGTTACCTGACAGGTCGTCGGTCGTATTCGATAAACGAATCTCTCAACGCTGCCCGGGGCGCCGCCCAAGGCACGCCCATTGGCGCAACGATCGAATGAAGCAAGCTATACCGCTGCACCAAAGCGATTCCCCCGGGCCATCTGGCTCAGAAGTGGCCGCCACCCGCTCCGCCCGACGGCTTACCTTGGACATGCCGTCGCCCGCAAATGCGGCTCGCCGAGCTGCCCAGTCCAGCCGCTCAACCGCGACGCCCTGGGAAATCGCCGTTTTTACAACATCGACCACTGCCCTGATTCTGTTCGTCATTTGGGCAAGCAGCGACGCCCTGAGGCTCGGGAAGCCCGCGCCAAATGTACCCATCGTTACCCAGGTCCTTCTCGTCTTCCTGTCCGGTGCAGCCACAGCCCTCGGCTTGGGCGCATCGCGACGTCCAAATCTGGGATCCGCTACAAAACGCGCATGGCGCCTTTTCGCAGTAGCCCAGGCCGCAACCGGAATCGTAAGCATTTCGTGGGTCTTCCGAATGGCGACCGGTAGTACAGCTGCCGGCGGCCTCCCGCTGCAACTCATCGCGGCCTGCTACGACATCTTCCTGCTCTTCGCGCTCCTGAGCTTCCCTGTGCGCCGGATGCAGAACGCAGATCGCGCAACGTTCTGGTTCGACAGTGCAATCGTCGCCGGTGTTGCTACAGTTCTGATGTGGCACCTGCTGCTACGTACTGCGCTGGTTGCCGCTGGCTCCGATTGGCGTACTTCGATATACGCGCTCACATATCCTGTAGCCGACATCGTCCTGCTCTTTGCAACAGTGGTCCTCCTTCTGCGACGACCGCTATCGGGAAGCGTGCGCGCTATTCGCATACTGTTCGCAAGCATCGTGCTCAATACCGCAGCGGACGTGCTGTACATGTGGGCTTACATCGCCAAGGAAACGTACGGAGCGCGCTTCTTCTACATGGCGTGGGCGATCGTAGCATGGATGGCCACCGCCGCAGCTTATTCGCAGGGAAAGAATATCTGGTTTGGGCTATTCTCGACCGACTCCGCTGTACGAGAACGTCGCGGGATGGCGCCGAGCCTCATCCCGTACGTCGCAATCCTCGCGATCTACGTCACTCTTCTTGTAGAAGTCTTTCGCACCGAATCGCACAATGCTGCAAGCGCGCTCACTCTTGGCCCGAACGCGCTGCTGATTGCAAAATATCCGGTGACCGCACTGGTCGTCGGCGCTGTGGTCGTAACAGCGATAGTCATTGCGCGACAGGTCGCGGCGCAGCGAAAGAATGCGGAACTCGCTGCGGAGCGGCTCGCCCGTGAAGCACACTTCCGTGCGCTCGTACAGCACTCGTCTGACATGGTGCTGGTGCTGGATGCCTCCGGCCTCGTGCGCGAAGCGAGCCCGGCCGTCGAGCGCGTGCTCGGCCACGGCCCGGAGTCGGTCATTGGTCGGCCGTTTCACAAATTCTTTGTTGCAGATGAGATGAGCGCAGTCCAGGCCGACATCGCACAGGCGATCGCAGCGACTGACAGTTACGCAGCAACCGGTGGTGCTGTTGAATGGCGCGTGAGAGACGCGAACGGTAGTGAACGTTGGATCGAAGCGATTTGCACAAATCTTCTCGACGATCCAGTCGTCCACGGTTTGGTTATCAACGGTCGCGACGTGAGCGAGCGCAAGCAGCTCGAAGCCGAGTTGACGCATCGAGCGTATCATGACCCACTGACAGGCCTTGTCAACGCGGCTCGCTTCCGCCTGAAGATCGCCGACGCAATAGCGCACGCTGGCACGGGCTCGCGCCCTGGTGATGGACGAAGTGGCCTCGCGATCCTGTATATCGATCTCGATGGCTTCAAGGCTGTCAACGACATGTTTGGTCACGATGCCGGCGACATTGTTCTGGCAACAATCGCAGATCGCCTTCGCGACGCTACTCGCGGATCGGATACCGCCGCCCGCCTCGGTGGCGATGAGTTTGCCATTCTGCTTGAACGCCTGCGCGACGAAGACGAAGTTCGCATGGTTGCTAAACGCGTCCTGCAACTCGTCCATCGGCCCGTACGAATCGATCACCGGGAAGCGGTAGTGGACGCCAGCATCGGCATCGTATGCACATCGCTCGGTGTGACCGGTGGCGCCGCCCCGGCCACAACCGACACGGATGCTCTACTGCGTCAGGCTGATACTGCTATGTACGCCGCCAAGGCTCGTGGATGCGGACAGTTCGAGTTCTACTCGCCCACTGCCGGCGCTGGCGCCTGAAGAGAGCAATGCTCGCCGCAGCCCAGCTCGTGGCGATGATCCGCGACCCAGCGATACAACCGATCTGCTACACGACGGCCAAAGGGAACTGAGAATAGCCACGATACCCATCTTCCTGCGCGCAATCGGCTGAGTATCTCCTCAACCGCTGCAGCGCCCTGCCACGTTCGCCCGTCAGACTGGCGAACAAGCTGCAATGATTCCGCGTACGCGGCTTGCGGTATCCAGGGAAACCGCTCCAGCACGGCCGGATCCTGCGACGACACCGCTTCGAAATCATGCCGCTTGTCCAGCCTCTTGAGTCGCCTTATCAGTCGCTGGCACATGCCACACTGACCGTCGTAGATCACCGCATACGACCTGACGATATCGGCCGTCACGGCGTGCACATCCGCGACATGCCTGTCAGACTCGCGTGTGGAGCGCCATCGCGGGTTGCTGCTGAGTGAGGCAGTGGAGCGTTCCGAGCCCCCATACAAGATCCACCGCATGTATCCCGACCACCGTGCGGCCCGGGAATACGCTGGCAATGGTATCCAGCGCGACGCGGTCGTTTGAATCATTGAATGTCGGGACAAGCACAACCTCATTCGCGACATAAAAATTGGCATAGCTCGCGGGCAGACGCTGACCGTCCATGATCACTGGACGCGGATATGGCAACAGCACGACATTCAGCGGCTGTCGCTCAGCGGCGAGCTTCAACCTGTTGAGGTTGTCGACGGACGACGCATGATTCTCATCCGCCGCGTCGTCCTCATAGGCGAGTAACACCGTATCGAAGTTCGCGAACCGCGCGACGTCGTCAATATGGCCGTGCGTGTCGTCACCAACGCAGCTGGTGCCGAGCCAGATAGTGTCGTGACAGCCGAGGTAGGTCGCGAAGGCCTGTTCGTAGTCTGGGCGTGTAAGACCGGGATTCCTCACCTGCACGTCACTCAGCAGCCATTCTTCCGTCACAAGAATCCGACCCTGCCCGTTTACATCGATCCCGCCACCTTCCAGGATAATCGGCGAATCGGGTCGGTCAGGGCGCATTGCCTGCGTTATCGGCAATCCCGTCGCGGCCTGTATCGCTGCGGGCACACGTCGATCTCGCGCGTAGTTATCGTACTTCGCCCACGCGTTGAAGCCCCACGCGATCATCTCGACTTCACCGTTCGCGTTCCATACGAACGAAGGACCCGAATCGCGCAGCCACACACGGTCGGTGCGCACAAGCAGGAGATTCACCCGCTGCATTGCGACATTGTGCGCGCGCAGCATCGCGACCGCAGAGTCACGTACCGCTTCGCTATCGCACAGAATCTCCACACGCTCGTGATCAGCGAGCACCCGAACGATCTCGGCGTACGCCCAGCGGACAGCTTCGATCTTGCCCGGCCAATCAGGTTCATGATGAGGCCACGATATCCATGTAGCATCGTGGCGCTCCCATTCCGCCGGCATTCGCCAGCGCGTCACCCCAGGTACCGATTCAGAATTGGTGCGTACGCGTCAATGCGCCGATCGCGCAGAAACGGCCAGTTGCGCCGTGTGTCCTCTATCAGCGCCGGGTCGCACGTCGCGATGAGCACCGTTGGCTCCTGACCAGCTTCAGCAATCACTCGTCCGAATGGATCTGACACGAAGGAATGACCAAAAAATTCAATTCCATCCGTACCGGGTTCCTCTTCCAAACCGACCCGATTGGGAGCCGCAACGTAAACGCCATTCGCGATCGCATGCGCGCGCTGCGCCGTGCGCCACGCGTCCATCTGCGCTGCACCAAACTCTGCTTTCTCTGCCGGATGCCAGCCGATTGCCGTCGGATAGAAAATCACCTCGGCTCCCAGCAGTGCCGTAATTCGCGCCGCCTCCGGATACCACTGATCCCAGCAAATCAGAACTCCGATGTCTGCATAACGGGTTTTCCAAACCTTGAACCCGCTCGCGCTTGGATGCTCGTCCTGCTGCGTCTGATTCGAGTCACCGGGAGTGAAATAGTACTTCTCGTAGTACAGCGGATCATCGGGAATGTGCATCTTGTGATAGACGCCAAGCAGCGCTCCGTCAGCGTCGATCACGGCGGCTGAATTCCGGTACACTCCCGCCGCCTGACGCTGGAACAGCGGGACAATGACCACCACCTCGAGTTCTTTCGCGAGCGCCTGCATGCGATCGGTCACAGGCCCTGGGATCGGCTCGGCAATGTCAAACCGCTCAACGGTCTGGCGCTGGCAGAAATAGGGTGAGTTGAACATCTCCTGCAGGCACACGATCTGGGCCCCCCTCCGTGCGGCTTCGCGGATCTGCCCAACCGCGCGATCCAGGGTCGACTGAGGAGTCTCGGCAACAGCATCCTGGACGATCCCGATAGTAAATGGCTCTCTTCCCATGGTCGAAAGTTAACCCCACGAGGAGCTCTGGCCGCGTCCCCGGCAGGCAGACTCAAACCACCCGGGGCCCCCTGCCGAGACTCATTATAGGCGACCACCCGAAACATGAGGCCGCCATGGTGACAACCCGCTGCCGTTGTCGTCCTTATAGGGCGGCATCGAGTCGGCAATCTGCCAGCTCATCGTGGTGGTACCGGAGGTCTCGTTGGATCGTCGTATTGTCTTTGCACTATGTGCTGTAACGCTAAGCTCCTTGACCGTCTGCTCTCGACAGCCAACCGAATTCCTGCTTGGCGCAGCCGGCCCGCAAACCATCGCGTACGGTATCGAAAACCAGCACGGTATTGAGCTGGCGATTGACGAGATCAATCGCGCTGGCGGAATCAACGGAACCCCCATCCATCTTCTCACTCGCGACGACCACGCAAATGGGTCGGACGCGGCAAGGGTGGCGGGCGAGTTCGTCGCGAACGACAAGGTCATCGCGGTAATCGGTCATGCCGGCTCCGCCTCCGAAGTCGCTGCGGCTCCAGTTTATGGCAGTGGACACCTCCCAGCCATTGCCACTACCGCCTCGTCGCCCGATATCTCCGGTATATCGCCATGGGTCTTTCGCATGATTGCGAGCGATTCAGCAAACGGCGCGACTCTCGCACACTTCGCTTCATCACTGTCGAACGGACTCCACAGGCCCGTGCGTGTCGGCGTGCTCTATCATAATGACGCGTACGGCCGGGGACTTGCCGATGCCTTCCTGCACAATTTCAGCGGTGACGTGGTGAGCATCGATCCAATCGGAGCGACGACCAATCTCGAACCGTACATCACTTACTTCAAGTCCCACACTCCGGACATAGTCTTTGTAGCGAGTGACGAGGACCTGGGGATCAGAGTTCTGCGTCAGGCGCGTTCGGAAAATCTGGTCGTCAAGTTCCTCGGTGGCGATGGCTGGCAGGGCGTCATTGCCGACTCGGCATCGGAAGGAGCATTCATCGGCACACCGTTCACCGCACAGGGCGTGGGCGCGCCGACACAGAAATTCGTGGCAGCGTTCCGTGCCAGATACGGTGTTGCTCCCGGTGCTCAGGCAGCGCTTGCGTACGACGCGACGCGGCTGGTCGCGCGTGCACTACAGAGTGGCGCGACAACCAGGACTGCAGTACGGGACTACTTGAGATCACTGACTAGTGAAACCGCCTTCGCAGGTCTTTCCGGACCAACGTGGTTCTCCGGCACCGACCCTGTCGGGACGAAGTTCCGTGTCACGCGCGTACACGATGGCCTCATGCTTCCGGTAACCGCACAATGAGCTTGAGAGAACATCTTCGGTTGACCACAATCCGGGATACGCTGCTGGTCGGCTTCACCGCTCTTGTGTTCTGCCTTATCGTCGCGGGAACCATTGGCTGGATAGCGGTGCGCGCTGGAGCCGGTGACGTGACCGGTGAACTTCAGAGTGTACTCGCGTCCTCCCAGCAGACCTCCGATTATTCCCGCATCATAACGCGCGAAATCCAGGCAGCGACCGCGTACATGACCAACGGCGATTCGGCTTCACTGCGCGAATTCCGGCAACTCAGTCACCAGGCGCATGGGCTGCAACATCAGTTCGGAATTGCCAGCGACGCCGCCCCCGGCGAGGTCGCTGCGATCGCGGCCGTGGACAACCGGTTGTCCGACTTCGAGAACACGTATGCTCTCGCGCATCGCCTGCGTGACATGGGGCGCGCTAGCGAGGCGACCGTGCAGGCCGACAGTGCCCGCCTGATCGTGACATCGCTTCTTGATGATCTCGCGCACTTCGATGCGGCAAAAGCGGGCGGCGTCGCCAATACGACCAGTCGGATTGACTATCTCGCTCGGTGGCGCGCCACGGCTGTACTCGGCGCGGTGGCCATTGCTGTCCTGCTGGCGCTCATGATCGCCATCCGAACAATTCGCACGATCGACACACCGCTGAGCGCACTCTCCAGCCACGCGCGGAGTTTCAGCGAGGGCAATCTTACCGCACGCACCTCGAGCGCGCACATGCCAGGTGAATTCGCAACCGTCGCGGCGGCTATGAACCATGCGGCGGACTCACTGTCGCGAGTAGTCGACGTAGCGACACAAACTGCTGACGACGTGACACACTCAGCAGGCGACCTGGCCAGCGCTTCTCAACAGATTTCCGATACCGCCAACCAGGTCTCCGAAGCCGTCACGCAGGTCTCTGCAGGCGCAGAGGCACAAGTACAACAGATACTGGTGGTCACCCGCTCACTCGATACAATCCGCGACGGCGCAGATGGCGTCGCGGCAGGCGCAGAAGAAGTACAGGCACTCGCTGCATCAATCCACGGTCAGGCCGCCGGTAAGCGGCTCGAACTCGATCGAACACTCTCTATCCTTGTTGACGTGCGCACCATCGTCCGGCAAGCTGCCGAAGAAGTGCGCGCACTAAATGCTACAGTCGGTGACATCAACAAGTTTGTAGTCTCCGTAGGTCGCATCGCTGACCAGACCAACCTGCTCTCACTTAACGCAGCGATCGAAGCAGCCCGAGCTGGGGCAGCCGGCCGCGGATTCGGAGTCGTCGCCGATGAGATACGCAAGCTTGCCGATCAATCCCGGGCAGCCGCTGACGATGTGGTTGATCTGACTGGATCCGTCACAAGTCGCGTGAGCAAGACATACAGCACGATGGAACGCGGAGAGAGCCAGGTCGGCGAGCTCGAGCGCGTTTCACGAGAGATCGACGATGCGCTCGCTTCCATTGCTGCTGCCGCCGAGCGTACGACTCGCGCAGCCGACGGAGTCGCAAGGACAGCCGACGACAACGTCAGGGTAGTGCAACAGGCCACCGAGGGCCTGGCGGCAGTTGCGCGGACCGCAGAAGGACATGCCGCCACGGCAATGCAAGTCAGCGCATCCACAGAAGAGCAGAGCGCCGCCTGCGAGCAGATGACCACAGCTTCCGCTCAGCTTCTAGCGGGAAGTACGCACCTCCGGAACCTCGTAGGAGAATTGCGCACCGCCTGACGCCAGCCCCGATGCAGGCATGTGCCGTTGTAGATTTGTACATGCCCAACAATCGCCCCGCCGTCATTCTCCTGAGCGGCGGACTCGACTCTACGACCGTTCTAGCTGCAGCTCAGCGGGACGGGTACGAACTGAATGCGCTGTCCTTCAACTATGGCCAGCGACACGATCATGAGGTCGACGCTGCACGGCGAATAGCGCACCACTATGGCGTCGTACGCCACGAGATCGCTACGATCGATCTCCGCATGTTCGGCGGCTCCGCACTCACATCGGACATCGACGTACCCAAAGGTCGCGATGTCAAGCACGATTCCCATGTCCCAGTTACGTACGTTCCAGCTCGTAACACGATCTTCCTTTCATACGCCCTTGCGTTCGCCGAAGTCGTAGCCTCGCGCGACATATTCATTGGCGTCAATGCGCTCGACTTCTCAGGCTACCCTGATTGCCGTCCCGAATACATCCGCGCATTCGAGAACATGGCAAACCTCGCGACACGCCTTGGCACCGAAGGCGCGCCAATTCACATTCGGACACCGCTCATTGACCTGTCCAAGGCAGCTATTATCGCGCTCGGACGATCACTCGGCGTCGACTATTCGATGACGACGAGCTGCTACGATCCTGCAGCCTCCGGCGACGCATGTGGTGAGTGCGATGCGTGCCAGCTTCGGCTTGCCGGCTTCAGCAGTGCTGGCCTCCCTGATCCGATCTCGTATGTGACTGCACGCAAGCCCGCATCCTCATGAGCTACACAGTCAAGGAAATCTTCTACACCCTGCAGGGCGAAGGAGCAAACTCCGGACGCGCAGCCGTCTTCTGCCGGTTCGCGGGATGCAACCTGTGGACGGGCAGGGAACAGGATCGTGCCGACGCTGTTTGTACGTTCTGCGATACGGATTTCGTAGGAGTTGGACCGGACGGTGGCAAATTCCAGGATGCAGAGGCACTCGCTGCTGCCGTGGAGGCAGCATGGCAAACCAGGAGCGCCTCGCACGCAGAGCGGTTCGTCGTCTGCACTGGTGGCGAGCCGCTGCTCCAGCTCGACGTTGATGCCATCTCCGCGCTGCATCGCCGCGGGTTTTACGTGGCTGTCGAAACGAATGGCACCCAGCCAGCCGTTCCCGGCATCGACTGGACCTGCGTGAGCCCCAAAGCATCGACCACACTCGAGATCACCTCTGGCGACGAGCTCAAGCTCGTGTATCCGCAACCAACCGCAATGCCCGAGCGATTCGCAAAGCTGAAATTCAATCACTTCTTCCTCCAGCCAATGGACGGCCCCGCGCTCGAGGAGAACACGGCCGCGGCCATTCAGTACTGCCTTGACTATCCGCAATGGCGCTTGTCAGTGCAGATGCACAAGGTGGCTGGGATTCGGTAGATGTGGCTGCTGCGGACGCGCCCCTGATAAGTTTAGTAATTGTTCAAAATTGATCCCAACATGCCGATTCATTTAACAAAAGGACTTGAGCTCCTCGCGGCGTTGCTTGCTCCTGTCATCTCGACCGTGTTCTTCAACTGGCGAACACTTGCAGCAGCTCGACGCGAAGACCAGCGACGGGTCCGATAGTGTACGCAGGTCACCTTGGTTTTGGGCTGGGTGCGTACTCGTTCAGAAAAACCGTTCCGCTGTGGCTCCTGCTCATCGCCGCACAGATACCCGATTGGCTGGATGCTGGGTACTGCTTCGCAGATATAAATCGTGGTCCCTTCGGATTGTACACACACGGCTTCATTCCCATCGCCGTAATGGCTGTGCTGGCCGCTTCGTTTACTTATGTGCTGACACTGGATGCCACGGGCGCGCTGATTGTCGCGCTGATTGTCGCGTCGCACTGGGGACTCGACTATTTGACCGGCATCAAGCCTACGTGGCCGGGCGGCCCTGTCTTGGGATTGAACCTTTACGCCCGACCGGTTGTGGACGCTATACTTGAATCCGCGATTGTCCTGATCGGCTGGCTGCTTTATCGACGCGCGCTGCCGCAGTCCGTTCGCAACAATGTTTGGACGTATGCCACACTTTTAAGCCTTTGCGCGCTCCAGGTACTTGCTGGTGTCGCCTTCGCCCTCAATCTTGGAGGACACCCCAAGTGTTAACGAGTATCCCGGTCATATCGCCAATCGAAGTCAAGCTCGACGAGCCAACACTCCGTCGACTTCCGGCGCCACCGGACTACGAGGTCCATGCTCTCCCACCAGCCTCGATGCCGACGGAGGACGCGACGAAGCATCCTGCCATCTTCGCGCTCGATGAGATGGAACACGCAACGCAGATAAGCGAATACCACGATTTCTCGTGGTGGTACGAACGCATCCAGGTGATCCGCACCCGTCTCGAAAAGCCCGACTGATCTCGCGCTACGCCGCCGACATGAAGTTGCGCGCGAACCAGTCGCGTGCCGTTACTATGTCACTCATGGAAAGTTCATGACCGGCGCTGGCCACGTTGATCGTAACGTCCGCGTCGGCAGCGCGAAAAATTGCGGCAAGACTTTCCGTGTCTCCCGGTGGTAATAACGGGTCACGGTCTCCCGCACAGATAAGCACCGGAACGCCACTCAGCAGTTTTCCCGGTTCTGGCGTGAAGGGAACCATCGGTCGGAAGAGAACAGCGCCAGCGAGAATATCGGGGTGACGCAACATCACACTTGAAGCAATGTTCGCACCGTTCGAGTAGCCAACAGCGACAATCCGATGCTGATCCAGATCATACTCGACTGCCGCATCACGTATGAATGTGGCGAGTTCTTCAGTGCGCTGCTTCAGATCTTTCTGATCGAACACTCCCTCGCGAAGTCGCCTGAAAAAACGCCGTGCGTCTCCTTCCACAACCTTTCCAGTCGGACTGAGCAGTCGGGCGCCCGGAGCGAGTGTGTAGCCAAGCTGCAGCAGCGAATCACCGTCACCGCCAGTCCCGTGAAGCAGCAGCACAGTGACACCCGAGAGCCCCCCTTCCCCGGCTATGTAACGATGATCAAACTGCAGTTCCACTTTTGGATCCATTCGCCTGCCCGACTGTTATGACGCCAGAACGTCGCATGCGTGAATAATGCGCGGGACACCTGACATTCGTTGCAGAGTTATAATCATCGGCGACAGCACGTTACGTGGGATCTTCGCCCGTGCTGGCGGTGCAAGTTCTCCACCCAGCGCCGCGCGCTGGCGACGTACCAGAGTCGTTATTCAACCGACCGTTATACATCACCAGCTCGCAGCGTTATCCAAATCCGATTACTTCGCTATCCAGCTATTGTTGGTACGATCGATGTCGACCAGGCGGTGATCTGGATCCAGATCGATCCGCAACACAGTCTTGCCAGTGAAGTCGTATTCTCGCATATACCTGGATGAGTTGGTGCTCCACACCAGCGCCGGATATTCGATGTCCTGAGTCGTCCCGTCATTGAAGGTGAAACGAACCCGAATCGGAAGTACGCCACGAGCGTGATTGCCGTAAATCACAACTACGTGCTGCGCACCGTTTGCATCCGATGTCGCCACCGAATCAATCGCCTGATCGAAGTGTGCAGTGGTGTAGAACCACTCACGCCAGAACCAGTCGAGTCGCTCGCCACTGACAGACTCCATCGTTCTGAAGAAGTCAGTCGGTGTAGGATGCTTGAAGGCCCACCGCTTGATGTACGTACGGAACGCGTCGTCGAATGCCTCGGGGCCAAGAATTTCCTGCCTGAGCAACTGAAGTCCGACCGAAGGCTTGGTGTATTCAGTAAAGCCGAGCTTGCCAGGATTGATCCGATCCGGACCCTGCTCGATCGGCACATCGACATTTGCGCGCTGCGTGAGTTCGATCTGTCCTCTCTCCTCGGCAGCACGCTGCATCTGGTCACCGTTCTGCGGGTACCGTCGCGCTTCGCTGAACGTGTTGATGAACGTGTTGAATCCCTCGTCCTGCCAGAAGTGCATCCGCTCGTTCGACCCGACGATCATCGGGAACCAGTTGTGTCCGATTTCGTGCGTGACAACGTTGTAGAGATCCGGCTTGTCGCGACTCTTGGTTTCCATCGCGAGCATCGGGTACTCCATTCCGCTGATCGGCCCCTCAACTGCTGAAATCTGCGGATACGGATACTGAAACCACCGCTCCGAATATTCCTGGATCGACATGCGTGCCTGATCCGCGGCATCGTCCCAGATCAGCGCAGCACTCGGCCTGTAGTACGCCTGCGCGAGTGCCCCTTTGTAGCTTGACACATCCCACTGGTATTCAGGTGACGCCGCCCATGCCACGTCACGCACATTATGCGCCTTGAATTGCCACGTCAGCGTACCCGTGGTGCGCGGTCGCGCTGCACCGCTGCTCAGGTCGGACGCCGTGATGATAGGTACGGGCGTATCCGACTTCGCAGCCTTGGCGAGTCGACTGATCTGCGTTGCGGTCAGCACCTCGTGAGGATTCTGCAACATTCCAGTTGCAGCGACGATGTAACCTGAAGGAACGGTCCCGTGAAGCGGGATGGCGAAGTGCCAGGACGCGTCTATGATTGCAGTCTTGCCCGGTGCCAGTGGCTCGGCGAGATCGACTTTCGTGACGGTGCCGTTGTCGCGCAACTTTAGCGCTTTCTTGCTCCCCTTGATCACCTGGTCGAAGCTGTCGATCATGTCTCCGCCGACGAAGTTCCGCGAACCGAAGCGGCTGCCAGGAGCATAGACGAGTGTATTCAGAGAGTTCGGCCTGAAGGCGTTCTGCTCAGTCTGAACCCAGATGAATCTGAGCGTGTCAGGCGAGTTGTTTGTGTATCGCAATGTCATCGACGCGCTGAGCGACTTGTTTGCGGTATCGAGGGTCGCGTGCAGATCGTAGTCGGCGCGCTGCTGCCAGTACTGAGCACCTGGCCGGCCGTCCCCGGTCCGGTAGACGTTTGGCGACGGATACAGATTGAGATCTGCAAAAATCGACGTATCGGGAACCCCATAAAGCGTCTCAGGGGTCTGTGGAGGCAATTGCCTCGCCTGTTGCTGCGCACCCGCGGTCACCGCCGCCATGCCCAGCAGAACGGCCGCAAAGGCGACCGATCTCGGATGAACCATTGCTACATGCTCCAGAGAATAGGATTGGATAATGTGACCGCCATCGAGGGAAGCGTCCGGCCATCACATATCTTAGTCACCCGGACCACTCGCATGGGTTGGACCGTTTCCAAGCCCGCGATTGGTCGGGCATTTGATCCGTACGTTTGCACCCGGAATTGGTTCGCATTCCCGCAGCCGGCCGGCCTCAGGCGGGGCGACGTGCCGCGCCAGTCCGTTAGCCTGCGATTGGCCAGGCGCCACTGCTTGGACGTGCCAGCTCTCGAGCCGCGTTTCAGGCGCCCGATTCAGCGCCCGATTCAGCGCCTTGTGATCGTCCAGTCGGCAAGGTCGGACCACCACGCGTCGGCACGAATGCCCGCAACCCGTACACCCCGGTTGACCCCGCTGACGTTCTTCGCCTCGTACAACCAGACCGCGGGAGCGTCGGCGTCGATAAGCGCAAAGGCTTGTCCGTATAGCCCGAGCGCCTTGCTCGCAGCGAATGACCGAGCGGCACTGTCGACGAGCGCATCGAACGCCGGATTACGATATCCCGCGAAATTCGCCCCCTGCGGAGGCATTGAGGACCCTCCCCATGACTGAAGAACCGCCGCGGGACTCGGATCAGTATGCCACGCATTCAGTACAGCATCAAAATCGCCCTTCGTAAGACGCTGTACAAACGCGTTGGCCTCCATGGGCTCGATGGTCACTTTGATTCCAAAGCGGCGGTACTGCGATTGAAGCAAGGTGGCATATTTCATTCGCACCGCACTCGACGTCGGAACGAGAATCCTGAATGAGATACGCGCGTGCGCAGAAAGAATTCGCGCCGCCGCAGCAGAATCGTACTGAATGGCGCTCAGACCTTTGCTCGCCGGCAATACACTCGTAACCGGTCCAAGTCCTCGTGTGGCGAGCGTGTCGAATACGTTTCTCGCAAGCGCGGCGCGATCGACGGCCATGCTCAACGCGCGCCGGACGTCGCGATTGTTGAACGGCGGCCGTCGTATGTTGAATGCGAGGTAACCGTAATCAAGGCTCGGTGCAGTAAGAAGGCGCGTCTTCGGCGACGCGACAACCTGATCTACCGTTGCCCCTCTTACGACTTCCAGAAAGTCAGCCTCGCCAGTCAGCAACCGGGTCGCCGCCGCCGACATGTCCGGAGTGACGAGCCAAACTACACGATCCAGTTTCGCACGTCCACGATAGTTGTTGCTATCACTCACGATTTCGATTCGCGAACCGCCATCCCACTTCGCAAACCTGAATCGCCCCGATCCAACCGGCTGTCGCGCAAACAGCGATGACGCCAGCGACTTGACGGGGGTATTGGCGAGCAGATGTTCGGGCAGCACCGCTACGTTGTACACGAAATCGAAAAACTGCTCCGGGCTCCTCTTCGCATACCAGACTACGGCCGTGAGCGAGTCGCGCACCGTCACCGAATCGATCCCTCCAAGCGTCGCAGCAATCGGAGAGCCGAGTGCGGAATCTGTAAGTATTCCAAATGTGAAGCGCACGTCACTTGCCGTGACGGCTTTGCCGTCGTGCCAACGAGCGAGCGCGTTGAGGTGAAACGCGATCGACATCGAGTCCTGTGCCCATGTCCACGACTTCGCAAGCCGTGGAGTGAAGCCCGCATCACCAATCGTGTTCAACTGCGGTCCGATGTCAGCCAGGTAATCGAATATCTGATCTATGACTTGCCGCCCCTGACTTGTCATCGTCAGCGGCGGAAAGAGATTATCGGCATCCCCAGCAGTCGCAACTACGAGTGTACCACCGGTGTTGTCGGCTGAGGTGGACGCCCGCTTGCTCCGCTCGCAGCCCACGGACGCAATTACGCCGAGCAACGCGATCCATGTAGCGATGCGAGTGAAAGGCGTAACGCCGCGGCAGCGCAGTCTCGACTTCGGGTTCATGCGATTTGCTGGTTGTAGCTGTCTGCCCAGGACAGAAACATGTCAAATACCGCAGGATCGAAATGCCCGCTGGCATTGTTCTCGATCATGATTTCTACAGCGCGGCTGTGATCGAAACCACTTCGATACGATCGTGTTGTTGTAAGCGCGTCATATACGTCAGCCACGCACAGAATTCGTGCCGACATCGGAATCGACTCACCTGCAAGACCGTCTGGATAGCCGCAGCCATCCCATCGCTCGTGGTGATTCCGCACCATCGGTCGAATGTCCCAGGGAAATTCAATGTCGGCGAGCAGTTCTTCTCCCGCTTCGGGATGGCGCTTCATTATGCGCCACTCTTCTTCGTTGAGGCGGCCCGGCTTGTTCAGAACTTCTACCGGCACGATCAATTTCCCCACATCGTGCAACAACGCTCCGATGCGGAACCAGAACAGCGTCTTGCTGTCAAAGCCGGCCAATTCAGCGAGGGCACACGCTACGTTGGCAACGCGCACGCAATGGCCCTGCGTGTACACGTCCTTGCTTTCGATCGACTCGCCCCACTTGCGAACGACATCGAGGAAGCGTTCCTCCAAGCGAGCATTACGCCGTGCAATCGCATCCAGATCACGCTCGGCTCGCAGCTGCGAGAACCAGGTATGTGCCGCGTTCAATGCCTGCAACGTGTCTGTATTTCGGGATTGCGCCCAGTACAGCTCCGCCTGCTCTCGCGCAGTCTCCGCCGAGAGCAGCAGGTCGTGCGCATCCCTGGCCACACGTGCGGCCTTGCCAAACCAGCTGTCGGCGCGATCGTACTGCAATTCCTCGCGACAAATCACTCCGTAATGCTTGTATACATCACCGATCCATGGAGAGCTACACTGCTCGGAACTTGCATGCTGCAGAAGGCTCTCACACCGTTCACGGGCCTTTGTGATCTCCCTGCGCGCGATCCAGAGTTCGGCCTGGTTCACTTCGACACGCCGCAGCAAGCCGGTCTCGCCACTCCTTACACAGGCATCGCAGGCCGCGACGTAGGCTACTTCCGCATCCTCCCATTGACCCAGGTCAGTGCAGACCATTCCGATGTTGTTCAACACGTGAGCTTCGAACGATGACCGTCCGAGCGCAGTGAGCCGCCGCCTGCTCGACTCATAGGATTCGAGTGCGGTCTGAAGATCACCGCGAATGTTCGCGATCGTTCCAAGATTCTGATCCAGAACTGCGAGTAGCATCTCGTCATTGGCTTCTACAGCACGCACGCGAGCAAGCGTGTAGAGCTCCTCCGACCGATCAAGGTTACCCAGTGTTTGCTCGATTACCGCCAGGCCGTTCAATGCATGCGCTTCAGCCCCTGGGTCGCCCGCGGTGGCGCCAGCCTCAACGGCCTGCTCCAGCAAGGAGACTGCAACGTCAGAATTGCCTTCCTCCGCGTACGTGCGGCCCATCCACCGCAACACTGATGATCGAGTTGGCGCGGTTATGGATCTGTCGTCGAGCAGTCGTTGATATACACGACGTGCAGCTACCCAATCTCCAGTCCGTTCGGATGCACGCGCGTCCGCGACGGCAGCCTCGAACCCCATGCGCGCCGCAGCACTCGTCACTTGTGACTCGTAGAGCGCCGTCACTGGGTTGACACCACCATACGGCGCTCAAGCCCGGCCGAACGAAGCTTCCGTGCGAGCGTTGGCCGCGATATCCCGAGGATGCGCGCAGTTGCGCTAAGGTTACCCTGGGTCAGCACAAGTGTAGCCCGAATTGCCTCACCTTCGATCTCGCTCAGTGTCTTGCCGCCCGGCGGGATTCTTATGACGGTGCCATTCTCGGTGTCCACCCCGGGCTGCGCACTACGGCGACGCTGGAAAAGGAGGTGCTGTCGTTGAATGGTCTTTCCGCCCGCGACGATCACGGCCCGCTCGATGACGTTCTTCAACTCACGTACGTTGCCGGGCCAGGAATGAGACACGAGCGCGGCGACTGCATCAACAGAAAGTATCGCCGGCACTCCATCGCTCTCTCGCGCGAGCTCACGCAGGAAATGGCGAGCGAGAACCTCGACGTCGCCAAATCGATCCCGAAGTGGCGGTAGATCCAGTCGCACGACACTCAGTCGATAAAACAGATCCTCACGAAACGCCCCGCCGTCCACGGCGTCGGCGAGAGATACGTTCGTGCCGGCAATGACTCGCGCAGCGATCGGAAGCTCTGACGAACCGCCAACGCGGCGGAAAGTGCGCTGCTCCAGCACTCGGAGGAGCTTTGGTTGCAGCTTGAGCGGCAGCTCGCCGATCTCGTCCAGGAAGATCGTGCCGCGACCCGCGACTTCGAGCAGTCCGCGCTTAAGCGCACGCGCATCCGTGAACGCACCGCGTTCGTGGCCGAACAACTCGCTCTCCAGAAGCGATTCTGGAATTGCCGCGCAGTTTATCGCAACGAAAGGATCGTTTGCGTGCTTGGAGCAGGAGTGAATTCCGCGGGCGAAAAGTTCCTTGCCGGTGCCCGTTTCGCCGCAGACCAGCACGGTAGCTGCGCGACTTCTGCCAACCTGCGTCGCCAGATCCACGGCAGCGACCAACGACTCGCTCTCACCGACGACCATTCCCTCGGTCCAGTCAGTTCTTGCCTGGGGGCGCTGGGCCTCGCGCGCAGCCGGATCGGGCAGGCGCGGAGGCGCCCAACCGGTTCCGAGGGAGAGTGGCTCTGAAAGGGTGCTCAATGATGGCCGAAGGTTCTGGACACCACATGAGTGTCGGCTGCGTCCCGCCCAAGCTATACCCTTTGATACATCTGTTTTTGGCCTGCTACAAGGCCGCCAACTCCTCGGCAATCGCCGCTGCACGTCGCACCGCGCCCATCTCGGTAAAGCCCACAAGCGCCTCCCTGAGAACCGCTCGAGTCCGATCCGAGTCGCCCTGCTCACGGCAGAGTTCTCCCAACTCAGTGAGTAGCTCCAGCTGCAGCAGCGCATCCTCAGCTTCGCGGGCATGGTACCGAGCCTGGCGGAGCGTTTCGAGCGCGGTGTCGAGCTGACCGCGGAGTCGTTCGACTCGAGACTTCAGACGCAAGGCTTCCGACATTCGCAACCGATCGCGGCGAAACTCCGCGATCCGCAGCGCACGCGCGACAGAGCGAGTGGCCATGTCCAGCTCACCCTGCTGGATGCGCAAGTCTCCAAGATTGAGCTCTACCGTTGCTTCGAGGACCATATCCTCACGATCGTAAGCGATAGCGAGCGCCATCTCGAAAGCCTGAACCGCCTGCGCGTATCTCCTCCGCGCCGCATATTGCATTCCGATGTTGTTGTATGCGTATGACTCGCTTTCGCGATCCCCAACGCTCTGAAACGCAATCAGACCGAGGCGTAGCCGCACCATAGCGGCGTCCCAGTCCCCAAGAGAAGCCTCAAGCACGCCGCGGTTCATTTCAACTACGCCCAATAGCCTTCTATCGCAACTCGACTCCGCGTGGTGGGCGGCCTGACGGTAGAGCTGCTGTGCGTTCGTCAGTTCACCACGACGCTGAGCTATTGTGCCGAGGCAGTTCAGCGACTGTGCCTGTCCGTTGATGTAGTCGATTCGCTCCGCCATGGCGAGAGCGCGATGGAAAAATCGGAATGCCGCGGGTGTGTCACCGCGTTCACTCAACACCCAACCCTTCCACCGCAGGGCATCCGCCGCCATGGGCGAGTCACCCTCATCCTCCAAGAGCGACAGCGCGTCGTCGTAGAACGCGATAGCTGCATCGGCGTCGCCATGTAGCCGCGCAGTCTTTGCCTTCTTGATGAACTGCGCGGCGCGCTGGCGCAGTTCATCAAAAGTTGATCGCATCGCGCGCACTAAATCAGGGGCGTCGACTGCCTCAAGTACTGATGAGGATGTAGCCCGAGAAATGCCTGATTACGAAGTTTGTCGTCCCGAGATGTTGCTGGCCGTCCGGGCCGGTTATGACCGTTGTGGTTGCATCGAGAATCTCGGCGACGCGGGCGAGCAGACCGTTCAGAATGTCAGTGACACCGTTCGCGGTGTAGCCACCCCGGATTCTGGACGCCGCTTCCGGATGGTCGGCAAGCGTTGTCATGCTCATGTCCTGCACAATCGTGACAGGGGCGTGAAATTGCGTGCCGTGCGGACCGAATTCGTAAGAGATCGCGCGGCCTGAATCCGCTGTGACCGTGATCAGCGTGTTGCTGAGTACAGCTCCGGGCGCGAACGTGATGCTGAAGCCGGCTTCGTCAATCGAGAGGCGTCCGCCCGTAACGCCAATCACACGCGTGACTGTGATCGAGTGGGCCAGACTCTGCTTTCGCTGTACAACCGGGAACAGCAGTTTGGACAGAGTCGTAGTGAGCGAGTTGATGGCCGTGCCTGGCAGCTTGAGTATGCTTCCGAGGACACCTAGGCTGGCGCTCGCTCCGGCCGCTACTGTAGCTGGCGCGGATTGGGCCGCGCTGGGAGTTGTCAGCGGGGCCTGCGGACCGGCCAGGTTCTCTGGCGTACAACCCGCCGAGAGAATCGTGATACCGACGGCTGTGATGAATCTGCGAAGTGTTGCGGGACGAAACATGTGCTTGGCTCCAGAGAGGTGCAGAGACGCGATACTGCCAGGTGCCAAAGCAACTGGCGGGCCACAGTCTAAGGCATTGAATATCAATGACTTAGAGTGCGACCCGCCAGTTTGTGGATCAGTTTTGGTGTAACGCAGTGTTACACCTGCAAAGCTTTAGGTCATGCTGAACCGGTCGAAAGACTCGGCTTAGCGCGCACTTTAGCGCGCACTTTAGCGCGCACTTTAGCGCGCAATCGCCAGCGGCGATGGTGCAGAGGCTCCCAGCGAACCCGACCATGACGCCAGACGTGCGTCGCCGGCGGGTGTAAGCTGGCGGAAGCGACCCGACTGGATGTCGAGCACCCAGATCGCCTTGGCGCCGCCACGGTTGGACGTTAGCGCGATATGTCGAGCGTCTGGCGCCCAGGAGGGGTCCTCATTCTCGCCCTTCGACGTGAGACGGCGGACCTTCTTATCCGCACGGTTGACGACCCACACCTGGAAATCGCCGTTCTGCTGCTGATATGCGATCATCCGACCGTCCGGACTCCAATCTGGACTCGTGTGGTACACACGGGTCTTGGGAGGAGCTGGAGCCTCTACCTGTTCGTCTGAACCATCGAGGTTTGACGAGTAGATCTGAGGCGTCTTGGGCCGGGATGAGACATACGCGATGCGCGACCCGTCCGGGCTCAGGATCGGCTCATCGGCATCGAAGGAACGATTCAACGGGAGATGACGTACGGCGGCAGTGTTATCAAGCGACACCGACACGAGACTCGTACGCGCATCATTTCCGTTTGCGTAAATCACCGACCTGTCGTCGGAAGAGAATACCGGCGTGATGTTGAGACCGCGGGGAGTTGCCGCGAGAGCCTTGGCCTCGCCAGTCAGGAGATTGACAAGCGCGATCTGCGTTCCAGCATCGCTCATTTCGCTGTACACAATAGACTTGCCGTCGCGACTCCACGATGGCGACATTGCCTTGTCACCTGCCTTATCGGGCGACGTAACGGCATGATCGTTTGCGCCATCGAAATCCACAACACGGATTACGCCGTTCGATACATATGCAACTCGTGACTGCGCGATACCGCGGTGGCCGGTCAACCATTCCGATATAGCGTCGGATACACCGTGCATTGCCCAACGGCGAGCCTGCATCGCTGAATCTCTGACAACGGCTGCACGAGCAACTGCGGTAGCCTGTGCAGCCGCTCTGCCGGCCTCGTCGCGTTCGCGCTCTCCCTGAACAAGTGCGGTGGTACCCAACGCGTCGCGGAGCATGTTATTTCTCTCTACGACGAGCGCGGCGTAGTCGGCCTTCGCCTTTTTGTCGCGCATGCGCGGAGGCTTCTTCGCCATCTCGGTCTGCAGCGAATCGCGCACCCACTCTGCGCGTGCCAGGCGAGTGCGGCGGAGTAGATCGCGCGCGTTGAACGCCTGATTCAATGAATCAGCAATCAACTGATCGTTGCGAGGCGCTACTATAGGAAGCTGAAACTCGTGTTGCTGCCGCACGACACCAGTCGCCGCATCGACAAACGATACCATGAGTCCCTGCGGAGTTGCCACTGGCTTTATAACTGCGGTCGCCGAGCGCATGTTGTCGGCGGAGAGGATCTGGATCCGATCACCGAAATCGAGGTCCCGGCTCATGATAGTCTGTACGGAATCACTTTCGAGTCCGTCGGCCGGCATGACGACAGCCTTTACGAGCGGACCAGTCGAAGCTGCTGCCGCAGCGGTCGCACGCGCAGCATGGCTTGGCGCTGGGCGGTGAGCTTTCGAGACGCTCTGGCCAGCTGCCGGTACCACGGGTATCAGAAGAAACCCAACAACGAACAAAGCACGGTGGGACAACATGGTCGAGCCTCCAAAAGGTGCGTCAGTGAGCGTGTTGAGTTCGATCAGTACGGTCTCGATTCCTCACCACGCAATCGCGTGCGTCGATCTAGGACGAGCATTGCCCCTATTGGTAAATACGATTTCTAACTGGCCAGAAATTCGACAGTTCCGGGTTCCGGAACGCTCGGTAAAGAACGGACAGATGTACGCATAATACTCAAAGGAGTCCGGCGGTGAGGAACGAGAGGAAATCGTTGGGGCTCCGAGTGAGGCCCGCGAACGTTGTAACTGTCTTTCCGTCGGGATCGACCACGGCGTAAAGTGGCAGAGCGATCGTTCCGAAACGCTGTTGCTGCATTGTCTGTTGTTTTTCGTACATCTCGCCGTCGCCATCAGTATAGAGGCGCGCTAGTACGTACCGATTCATCGCGACCTTGATCTCGGGTCGCGTAAACATGTTCGCTTCCATCCAGCGACAGTTGGTGCAGGTATATCCGCTGAAATCGATGAATACTCGGCGATTCTGCTGTCGCGCGAGTGCGAGCGCGCCGGGTAGATCATTCAACCGCCAGACTAGTTGTGCCGGGACATCCGCCTCGTCGACGGACGGTGGTGCGCCACCAACTGGTGGCAGGAACGATTCGAGCGTGCCAAGCGTCCCGCCAGCCAGGCCTGTTGCGAGCCACATGCCGACAGCGAGGAAAATCAACGCTGGAATCGCACGCGCCGCACCTACACGCGGCAGGCCATACGGGCCCAGACCCTTTCGCTTGACCAGCGGCGGTTCGTGGGGTAACCGGAATGCGCCGAGCAGGTAGAAGGTTGTGGCGAGCGCCAGCACAACCCAGATCGCCAGAACAACATCGTGGGTAAAGATGTTCCAGTCCCAGACGAGGTCCGCATTGGATATGAACTTCGCGACCGCAGCGAGTTCCACAAATCCCATCACTATCTTGATACGTTGCAACCATGGACCCGATCGCGGGAGCTGCCCGATCCAGCGTGGGACCGTTGCCAGAACGACGAACGGCACGGCAAACACGATCGCGTACGCGAGCATGCCAATGATCGGACGCTGCCATTCGCCCTGAGACGCTGCAACGAGGAGCGTACCGATAAATGGCGCGGTGCACGTAAAGCTCGTCAACGTAAACAGCACGCCCATCAGCAGTGCGCTGGTGGTATCCGAAAGATGCCCGCTCCGCGTAACTGAGTCGATGCGTCCAAGCAATCGGGATGAGACGCTGATCTCGTAAAATCCAAGGAGATTCAACGCGAGCCCGAGGAATATGGCGGCAATCACAAGATTGACCCACGCATTTGTCGCGAATCGCACCAGTCCTGCTGCCCCGACAAGTGCGGCGACCCCGACACCAAGCGCTGTAAATGTCGCGACGATGCCGAGTCCGAATACACCCACCGCGACGAATGCACGCGTGCGAGAGGTATTCGCATGTCGCATGAAGTACGAGACGGTAATCGGGACCATCGGAAAGACACACGGCGTCAGCAACGACAAAGCGCCCGCCGTCGCAGCAAGCCATATGAACGCCGCAGATACGCCGGTCGATCCCATCAGACTCTCAGCGAGCTGGCTGGACGCGCAACGGCATACCTAGTTGCCGATTGAGTGCGCGGAAGTCGCAAGCTTCACCGTCTGTGGGGGATAGCACAGTTTCGCATTACAAACCTGGTATCGCACATTCACGTGCACCGAGTCGGCCGGCGTCGAAGACTCAGCTAACCGGACAGGTATGACAAATCCAACATTCTTATCATGCTCCTGAACGTTCATTCGAAACGCGTCGTCGAATTTCACTTCAGGTTTGGACGTTGGCTGCGGATCGCCCGCAAGAACAAATGGCTGATCCGACGGCAGCGTAATCCGGGTTGGCATAGGGCCACCTGTCGGACCAGCTACCGGCTGCGTCACAGCGTAGATGTGCCAACCCGCTTGGAGTTGCACGTCAATCCTGACAGACGTGGTGTCACCTGTAGAGAGCTTCGCCGCGACTGGAGAAATCGTCCATTTCACAGGCGTATGGCTATCGGTGACGGTCTCGCTGGCCATGCTTTCCGACGTCCGTGTCGGTCGCTGGTCTCTGCAGGCGGCGACCACGGCCACGATCAGCAGGCAAATAGATAATGGCTTCATTGTATTGTCTTGAAATATAGAGTGTGACCGGAAATACCGATGGCGGGGCCCGGCAGCCGATCTAGCGGGAGACGCCATTTAGTGTAGTATCCACACCGGTCCCGCCGTGTCGGCGTGCAATCCTGACACAGCCAACGTTTTTCAGCCGCTTAAAGGAAACAAAACATGAAAAAAGCCGCTCTATTTATTGCTGGGGCAGCTCTGCTACCCGCTGTTGCCATGTCGCAACGGGGCTCGCAACGATCCACAGACAACCCCGCAGATACAACGCGGGGTCGGGCAGACACGACGGTTCAAACTACGATTTCGCGTAGCTCCAGACCCGCGCCAGATGCCGCGGAGATCCATGTCGTCACTCATCACACCGCAATGATCGGAGGAAAGCGTATCGATTACGATGCAGTTGTCGGTAACATTATTCTCCGCGACACGGCAGATCAGCCGACGGCAGAAATCTATTACACAGCGTACACACAACGTGGCGTCAGCGATAATACGCATCGGCCGATCATGTTCGCGTATAATGGCGGACCTGGCTCATCGTCGGTTTGGGTCCACATGGGACTTCTTGGCCCGCGCCGTGTAGATATCCCGGACACAACCCACACAGCACCGCCGCCCTACCATCTTGTCGATAATCAGTACAGCATGCTCGACAAGAGTGACCTGGTATTCATCGATCCCGTCGGTACCGGCTTCAGCAAGCCGTTGGGTAAGGGGAAAGGCAAGGACTTCTGGGGCGTGGATCAGGATGCCAATTCGCTGGGCGAGTTTGTAAGTCGGTATCTGAGCGAGACAGGTCGCTGGAACTCGCCGCGGTACATCATGGGTGAGAGTTACGGGACAACACGCTCTGCGGCGCTCTCTGCGGTGCTTCAGAATCGATATCACATAGACCTGAACGGTGTAATTCTCCTCTCATCAGTGCTGGACTTCCAGACCATCACGTTTGACGCCGGCAACGACGAGCCGTTCATAATGTATTTGCCGTCGTACGCGGCGGTTGCGTGGTATCACAACGCATTAAGCAATCGACCAGCGGAGTTACGCCCATTCCTGAAGGAAGTCGAACACTTCGCGACCACAGACTATGCACAGGCGCTGTTGGCCGGTGGCAATCTTTCGAGCGCAGATCGCGCGAAGATCCTGGACAAGCTTGTACAGTATACCGGCCTCAGCCGCGCATACATCGACAAGGCCGACCTGCGCGTGAACGCCGGTCAGTTCGAAAAAGAACTCCTGCGAGAGCACGGCCTGACGGTAGGGCGCCTCGATGCGCGCTTCACTGGTGAGACCGGCGACCCTCTGGCTGAGGAGGCCGATTATGATCCGCAGTCTTCCGACATCAGCTCGGCGTATGTATCACTGTTCAATCAGTACCTGCATGAAGATCTTAATTACGGACGTGACAAGCTTTACGCGATGTCGGGGCGGGTGAATCCATGGGACTGGAAGCACGGTCCCAGCGCCGGATGGCCCGGACACACCAATGTCGCCGTCGATCTTGCGCAGACTCTCAGCGTGAACCCGCGGTTGCATGTGTTGCTCAACAGTGGTCTCTACGATCTTGCCACACCGTACTTCGCCGCTGAGTGGACCATGGATCACATGGGGATACCGGCGCGCGTGCGAAGCCAGATAACCGAAGCTGAATACACGTCTGGCCACATGATTTACGTAAACGTACCAGCACTCGCGCAGTTCAAGTCGAATGTGGCTGCGTTCATTGACAAGACGTCTGGCGTGAACTGACATCGCGGATTTACTTGATCAAGAAAGGGGCACATACCAACGCGGTATGTGCCCCTCTTGTCATCTTGCAAAGACTTAGTACCACCTAGTGACCTAGTTCTGTGGCCGCGCGATTTACAAGCTCGGCCTCAGCATTAAGTGCTGCGGCGACTCGGGAGATCTGCGTACCGGCGAGCGACCATTCCTTCTGTTCGATTGCCTCTCGAACGCCGGGGATCGTCTTCACACCGTATCCGGTGTAATAGCCGGGCGCATAGAGCAGATGCTTGAACCAGGGGCGGTTCGGGAGACCTGCGTCTGACAGCAGGAGACGTTCACTCTGAACAAGATCCTGGTTCAGTTTGATGAAACTCGTGGTTGCCGCGCCATCAAGAGACTGATTGAATGCGATCTGATAACGCCCCGCCGCACTCGTGAGTGCAGCTGCGGCGCTGTCCAGTGCCGCAAAATCGAGATCGGGTACTGAAGCTTCTGATTTTGGTATCGCCAGCGGAGCAAGAGGATCGTTCGTGAGGAAGAATGTGCTGTCCGCGATATCCCGATTATGTTCGACAGCTTCCGACGCCATTCCCTTGTGAAGTGCCTTCAATTCGCCGACGTAATCATTCACCGTTTCAGCAAGGTCGGTGAAATCGTACGGGATCACTTCCGCATCAGCGAGACGCATTGCCGCAGTTCCAACGGTCTGCGCCAAAGCACGGCCGTACACGAACGACGAATCGGAGAAGTGGGTATACCAGTAGAAGTCGTCGTATATCGAGTGATATACGCCGGCCTCGCCCTCACCACCAAAGCCGAGGTTCATTGAGGGAACTCCAACGTGCTGAAGGAATGCAGTATAGTCCGAGCCCGAGCCTAGTGCTCCGATATGCAGATCCTCGCGACTCCGCAACGCCTTCCGAGTCGCAGGGGATGCGCGTTCCATGACGCGTGCGCGCGACCTGCGCTCGACGCTCGCGCCGGTCTCCGGGTCGGTAATATCGCGCATCACACCATTTATGAATTTCTCCAGGATGTGTGATCCACTGACGCCGAGGTATCCGCGTCCGTTTGTATCGCTGTTGAGATAAGCGACCGCGTGTTGCGCCAGTTCACCAGCATGAGCTTCAGCCCACTCTGTAGAACCAAGCAGGCCCGGCTCCTCGCCATCCCAAGCTGCATAAATGATTGTCCGTTTTGGGCGCCATCCCTGCCTGACTAACGCGCCCATGGCGCGCACCTCTTCGAGCAGCGCCACCTGGCCAGCGATCGGATCGTCGGCACCGTTCACCCATGCGTCGTGATGGTTCCCCCGAATGACCCATTCGTCTGGCGACGCACTTCCTTGAAGTTTGCCGATGACGTCATAGATGGGCTTGACGTCCCAATTCGATTTGACGACCAGATGCACGCGCGCCGGTCCGGGCCCGATCTTGTAAGTGATTGGAAGTGCACCGCGCCATGAACTTGGAGCAACCGGGCCGCCAATCGCGGCGAGCAATGGCAACGCGTCACCGTATGACACGGGGAGCACGGGGATCTTCGTCAAGGTCGGCGCGTCTTTTATTGCAAGCCGCTTTGCATCCTTGGTGGCGCCAACACCCGGAGTGAGCGGGTCACCAGGATATGTTGGCATGTCCATCACGCTTCCCCGCTGGACACCATCGGCTGGCCGAAGTGGCCCCTTGGGGAAGACGTCGCCGTGGCTATAGCCATCGTCGTCGGGATCCGAGAAAATGATGCATCCGATTGCACCATGCTCTGCGGCGACTTTCGGCTTGATGCCGCGCCACGATCCGCCGTATCTGGCGATAACGATCGCTCCTCTCACTGAGATGCCGCGGCGCGCGAGGTCGTCATAATCCGCAGGTATGCCATAGTTGACGTACACAAGCGGTCCGGTCACATCGCCGTCAATCGAGTAAGCATTGTAGGTCGGAAGTTGCTCCGATGTCTGTGCCGATGTAGGATCACCGGGCACCGGCGGTTCCTGAAGCTTTGCACGGAAGTGAGTCGGCGCGACAAGTTCGACCAGACGCTGCTTAGGCGTAGGGAATAGCACGTCGAACTGCTCGATGTGTGCATCCCATCCAGCATCGGTGAACTGCTTCAGTATCCACTCGGCGTTCTGCTTATCATACGGCGATCCAACATGATGCGGACGCGCAGACAGCAATTTCATGTCCGCCCGCATACGAGCCGGATTGGGAAGCGCACGGAACTTGTCTTCCCATCGCGACGACGCGGGAGTAAATCCCAGAATGTCTCCGGACGGCGGTGGTGCCGCCGCCACCATCGGGAGAGCTAGAACGCCGCCGAGCGACGCGAGTAAGAGATTGAATCGCATGTATCCTCACAGCAGTTATGGGCGGCCAGATGTGACTCTCGACGAATATACGAACGAATGACCCTGGGTGGGAACCGCACTAAGTTCCGTTAGCGATGACAGCCATCAAACGCGCAGCAGCTTCGATGCCGTGGGCGGACGACCTCCCCGTCGATGAGGCGCTCCCGGGAGTTCGTGCCGCGCTGCGCGGCAGCGGCAGTGTCGTGCTGCAGGCACCGCCGGGAGCCGGCAAGACAACTCACGTGCCGCTCGCGCTGCTGCGCGAGCCGTGGCTCGGCGACAATCGGATCATCCTGTTGGAGCCGCGTCGGCTTGCGGCTCGCTCTGTCACACATCGAATGGCGCGTCTTCTCGGCGAAGTCGCGGGCGAGACAGTGGGTTACCGAATCCATCGCGACACGCGCGTGAGCTCCCGAACACGCATTGAAGTCGTTACCGAGGGAGTGCTCATTCGCATGCTGCTCGACGATCCGACGTTGGAGGGCGTCGGGGTGATCATATTCGATGAGTTTCACGAACGTAGCGTCCACGCGGACACCGGCCTGGCGCTCGCACTTCACTCTCGTTCGCTCGTCAGGCCCGATCTGAAAATCGTTGTGATGTCTGCAACGCTTGAGGATCAGCGAGTCGCCAACGTGATTGACGCCCCTGTCATCGCGAGTACCGGTAGAACCTTCCCCGTAGAAATCATCTATTCTCCTCGCCCTGACACACGAGCAATCCCGGATGCCGTGGCGGCAACCGTGCTACGCTCGCTGCGCGATGATCACGGCGACATTCTCGTGTTTCTTCCGGGAGGTCGCGAAATCCGACGCGTTGCATCGCTTCTGGATGGACGCACTCCGCCCGGTGTACGGGTGGAACGATTGTATGGGGACCTGTCGCAGGAGTTGCAGGACGCAGCGGTGGTCCGAGCCCCGGATGGCGCACGCAAGGTGGTGCTCTCGACGCCAATATCCGAAACGAGCCTTACAATAGAAGGCATTGGAGTCGTGGTCGATAGCGGACTCGCGCGCGCGCCACGGTTCTCACCACGGAGCGGGATGACTCGGCTCGAGACAGTGCGGATATCACGCTCGTCAGCAGATCAGCGCGCAGGCCGAGCAGGCCGGACCGCGCCGGGTAAGACCTATCGATTGTGGCCGGAGCAAGAGCAACTGCACCTCATCCCCCACTCCGCCCCCGAGATTTTGCAAGCCGATCTTGCACCGCTTGCACTACACCTGGCCACCGCGGGAATCAAGGATACCGCCGAACTGAGCTGGATGGACGTGCCGCCAGTCGCAGCCATGGCTCAGGCCAGACGCTTGCTTGCTCTGCTCGGTGCATTGGCCGCAGACGGATCGATAACTCGTCATGGTGCGGAGATGGCGACGCTACCCGTGCATCCACGCCTCGCACACATGCTCATCGCAGCGCGGGCCATCGGCGCAGAGAAAATTGCCTGCGATGTTGCGGCGATTCTGGGAGATCGCGACTTTGTGCGCGGAATCTCTGGAGCACCGGATGCCGATATCGAAATCCGCCTGGAGGCGCTACGTGCATTATCGCTGACCTCTACGAACAACCCCCAGGTCGACGCGACCGTTGTACGCCGAGTGGCGGCGGAGAGCAGACAGCTACAGCAGAATCCTGGTGTGAAGTCGCCCAGCAAGACTGAGAATGCGACAAGCGCTGGTGTAGTGTTGGGCTTGGCATATCCGGACCGGATAGGCCGATCACGCGCAGGAAACAGGGATGGCCAATTCCTGCTCCGGAACGGCCGCGGTGCGACGCTCACCCATCCGCAGGCTCTCTCCGGCGCGGAGTACATCGTGGCGGCAGACCTGGACGGCGACGCGCGATCCGCACGCATATTCCTTGGCGCCTCGCTCACTGCGGAAGAGCTCGAAGCGAACTTTGCAGAGCAGTTCGAGATAGACGAGCACGTCGAATGGAATGAACGAAGTCGGAGTGTGAAGGCTCATACACAAACTCGTCTCGGGGCAATTGTTCTCAATGAGTCCGCCATCGTCGTACCAGATGGAACTACCGCCTCCCGAATTCTGATCGACGTCGTTCGGAGGGAGGGGCTGGATGCACTGCCGTGGAGTGACGGGACAGTGAAGCTCAGACAGCGTGTTGCGTTTCTCCATTCGCGCCACTCAGATTGGCCGGATCTCTCGAATGAATCGCTGATCGGCTCACTTGACGAGTGGTTGGCGCCCGTCCTCGCTGGCCGCACATCATTGCGTGACACGGCGAAAGCGCTCGATGAAGCAATATCGGTAATGCTGGACTGGCAGCAGCGGGCGAGCCTTGATCGACTTGCACCGACACATTACGTGGCGCCTACCGGCTCACGAATTCAGATCGACTACGGCGAAACTCGCACTCCCAGCGTCGCTATCAGGCTGCAAGAGATGTTCGGTGTTCGCACGCAGCCGAAGATCGACGATGACCAGGTCGCACTTACGCTTCACCTGCTGTCCCCCGCTCGCAGACCCGTGCAGGTTACGCAGGATATCGCGGGATTCTGGAGTGGGAGTTATTTCGCGGTCAGAAAGGAACTCAGGGGCCGCTATCCCAAACATGTATGGCCGGAAGATCCACTCTCGCAACTTCCAACTACTCGCGCCAAGCGGCGCGGGGAATAGCGATCTGGATTGTGCTGGGTGACGCGAAGCCTCAGCTGGCGCGCGCCGCGTCCGTCGGCCGATCCTCAGACAGATTGATCATCGACTTGCCCTCGAAATAGCTCACAACGGGCAAGTGATCGACGTTATCGAGCCGACGCAACACCTTGCGCATACGTTCGGCCTGTTCGGCGATCGACGCGCCAGCATAACGCGAATCAGCGGATGCATCATCGGATGCCGCGAGCATCTGGGCTTCGAGCATGACGCTCGCAAGCGCGTTGTTGAGCTCGTGCCTGAGCCCCGTGGTGAGTTGCTCGATATGACGAGCGCGCTCGGAAGTCTGGTGCGACATCTCACCCCAGAACGCGATCAAGGAAACCGCGAGCAGGAAGCATGCGACCAGACCCAGCCCGATGTAGACCGTTCTACCGGCAGCCCGGACCGCCGCTGGTACGAGCAGCGTTGCCAGACTCGGACGTAGCACGGTTTCAACGGTGAATCCATCGGCGCCAGTCTGAAACTTGTAACTACCCCGGTACGGGCCCCCATACCAGTGTGGCGATGCGTACAGCAGGACGCCATCCGCAGCGGTGATTCGCACACCGATCAGCGAATCGTTCGCGGCATTACCGGGCGCACCAGCAGCCAGATTCATATTCCACGCGGTGCCCGTGAACGATGGCGGAAGCAGTGGAACTGCTTGCATGGTCGCCTGCATCGCGTGCTTGAAGTTGGACGCACGGGTCTGTGTTATCGCGTATGCATACCTCTTTCCATCGGAGCCCGTGACGGCTGTGCTTGCAAAGATAATTCTGCCACTAGCACCGGGTAACACAAGCGTAGGCGATCGCTGGACACCATTCAGACGTGCGATGACAGCATCCATCACGAGATTGGCACGGATACTATCCGACATCGCCATTACGCCTTCCCACTTTCTCGTCTTGAGCTCGAATCGCAAGTAGCCACGATATGGGTCTGCTGTATACCCCGCGTTCTTGTACAGCGACTCTGCCCGCTGAGCGAAGCTGGAGAGCGCTGGCACGGCCCCGTCTACCAGCACGGTCCCCATCAGCGGACCAAACAGCCGGGTACGAAACTCGTTATCGCGGCGGATCGCCTCGGTGCCGAGGACTCGACCGGCAGCCGTGGCGTAATCTCCGAGTGTCCGGCTCGACGCCGCCTGAAGAGCAGCATTTGCTTCGCGGACTTCGGTTGCAAGAATGGCGCATACAATTACGGTTCCCGCGAGGCACGCGACGACGAGCGCCGCGCGCCACGAACGTGTAGGCGAGGAAGAACCGGAATTCATTATTGAGCGTTGAGGATTGATCCAGGACGATTATGGCGTGCAGAGTGTCACTCGACCTTCCCGGCACTACTAGTGCGAATCAGCGAGCCAGACGTTACGTATAGCGACCTGCCTCGACGATGCTCCGGCAGCCTCGGAGATTGTCCAACGCTGGCTACTTCGGTCCAGCGTAAGCCCCGCAAAGCCGAGGATCCGATCGAAATCGATGTCCTTGGTCCCGCCGACGTATTGCTCGAACCAGGCGTGCATGTCCTTTCCCATGGCTTCTGAGACGGCCTGCTCCACGTCGGCCTCCGTGTAGCCGCGGCCCTGGAGGTAGTACGACGCGTTCGGCTTGTCCCACGACAGTTTCTTGAGATTTCTCAAGGCGTCGTCGAGAGAGCGGACATTGTCCGTCTGGTCCCGAATCATGAGGTCCAAGGCGAGCGCGATCCCGGCACCCTTGAAGTAATAGCTGAAGAACGTCTGTGAAGCGTTGGTCTTCTGAGCTCGAGGCGCGCCGTCAAAGAACGGAGCTTCGAACGACGCCATTCGCGCAGATACTTCCTTGCGCCCGGGCGCCGTAAGATTGGCCTGCACAATGCCGGCAATCATCGCGTACGTGCTCTTCGTAGGACCAAGTTGCGCGCGCGACGTCGCCATCTCTCCGTAGTACTGCGTCCAACCTTCGGCGACCCAGAGGCTCGGTTGATACTGCTCTCGCGTGTAATCAAACGGGCCAAGCGCCATCGGACGAATTCGCTTCACGTTCCAGACGTGAAAATACTCGTGTGCTGCAGTCCCGACGCCGGCAAGCACAGACGCGGTATCCACCCACGGCTGGCGGTCGATAATCTGGGTGGAATACAGGTGCTCCATGCCATCGCCACCGGGGAATCCGATGTGAAACAGGAAAGTGTACATGCGCAGTGGCGGTGGCCCAATCACCCGATTATGCGCCTCAACAATCTTCCGCACCGACGCGACGAAACGCGCACGTTCGTCAGGGGTGGTCGGTCCGTTGTGATGTACAACCGTCCGGTACAACCGGTTGTCCACAGTGAATGAATCAACCATGAAACTCGGCGCGACTTCGGTCGGGGTGTCAATCAGACGATCATAGTTCTCGAACGTGTAGTCGGCCTGATCGAGCTGCTGCGTATCACCATTGATGATGTGCCATCCTGTTGGAGCGTCGATGTGCAGCGACACCGCAAACGGTTTCCGACCTTCGACGTACATGAAGACGGATCCGCCATTCCAGTTCGCGTGAAGAGAGTCCAGAACGCTGAACGTACCGGATAAATCGTCGCCGAAAACATGATAATGCGCGACGATATGTCGAGCGCCAGCCGGGTAAACACGCCACAGCGAGCCGTTTTCGCGATCCCACCTCAGCGCCTTGGTGTTGCCGTCTGTTACCGTAAAGTCCTGCACGTTCTTGGCAAAATCCATACGCGCGTACCGGCCGGGTGACCAGACCGGCATCTGAAGCTTCAGCACCGCACCTTTTACATTGTCAACTTCAATCGTGACGCTGTACAGATGCGAATCCGGGTCGGGCATCGCAATCGTGTAATGGATCGTCGGAGCGACCGCTGCATCGCGGACGACGTGGTTCGACGGCGGCGAGCCGACCGCCAGCAACGATGCAACAGCAAAGACAGACGTTAGCATAAATGGCATCTTTGAGATGTGAGCTGGTTTGCGTCGGCGATGCTCAAACGCCAATGAGGCTGTAGAGGAGTACGCCAAGCACAATCGCCGTAACTACGGTATACACGTGGTCGTGCTGCTTGAGGAACGCGAGCAGCGAAAGTGCAACACGCGCAATGGGCGTCGCAATCAGAAGCAGAATCCCGAGCTGTATCAACGCCTCTGGATTCAGATCGAATGCGCTCCGCGCAACCTCTGTCACGCTTTTGAGTGCATCCGGCTGGCCGCGAAAAACCCGATAATCAGCAACATTTCCGCCATGCAGCGACAGAAACAGGATACCGCCTGCCGCCGTGACACATGCAGCGAGAATCACTCCCCAGCGGAGCAGATTGCCAATGAATAACTCGACGTGTTCATCGCTCCACCGACCTGTGCGCCACAATGGATCACTCAAATGCCACCTCGCAATCCCTTGTACGCCATCTCGATGGCCAGAAAGACGATTACTGCCGTGAATATCGCGCGAAGTGCAGGAACCTTGGCTCCCGCTAGAACTCGCGCCCCCGTGAGCGCGCCTGCAAGGACGCCAAGCATCACAGGAAAGGCGATGACCGGATCGATGTAGCCGCGATGCAGGTACACACCCGCACTCGCGGCCGCCGTGACCCCGATCATGAAGTTGCTCGTGGTCGTCGAAACCTTGAATGGCAGGCGCATCGCCTGATCCATCGCGAGAACTTTCACTGCGCCGGAACCGATCCCCAGCAAACCGGACAGGATGCCGGCTCCAAACATCAATGAGAAGCCGGTGGGCACATTGTGAACCGTGTACGGTTGCATCCCCTCCGCAGTCGGGTATGTACCGTCCATCCGCAGCTTGGTCGCCCACTTGTCGGGCGGTCCATCAATCGAATGTTCCGCACGCGGACGCAGCGACCGAAACGCCGAATACGCCAGAACCAGCGAGAATATCACGGCGATCGCACTGGTCGATATCAGCCCAGCTATAAACGCACCGCCGAGAGCCCCAACCGTGGTTGCCACCTCAAGGAACATCCCGATGCGGATGTTGGTGTAGCCCTCGCGAACATATGCTGCCGCCGCGCCAGACGAAGTCGCAATTACGGAGACCAGCGAGGCGCCGATGGCATACCGAATATCCACGCCGAAAGCGAGTGTGAGCATCGGTACGATGATCATACCCCCGCCCAGTCCCGTCAGCGCTCCGAGCATGCCCGCCGCGAAGGAACCGATCGCGACCAGGCCAGTCATCAGCAGAATACTCATTTATTTAGAACGGCACTTCATGGATCGCTTAGCTTAGCGCTTCAGGGCACGACGCGCCACCGCGGGTTTGACACGTTCGGGTGACGGGAGCACTCCAACATTGCAACAGGAGCGACCCGGCCTCCGTATCTTGTCGTGGTGGACGGCCGAAAAAGAATCCCTGACTTGCCGTCCATCACCCAGCCGCGCGGTTCCCCAGCTCTCCTGACTATTTCCGTTCCGTTCTACCTCCGATCGCGCATTACTCTTTGCGCCGTCCTGATCGTTCCAGCGCTGGCGCACAGTCAGAGCGCTCCTGATTCGGTTCGCAGAGTTACGCTCGCCGAGGCGCTTTCATTGGCGACACGCGTGAGCCCCGACCTCGCGAACGGGGAGGCGACGGTCCGGTCCGCTCGCGCCGCCCGTCTCGTGGCCACAGGGGAATACCTCCCTTCCCTTGGCGTCGCCTCAAGCGGGGGGCGTGGAACGATCGTTCAGGGAGCGAATAGCGTCACAAACGGAATACCGGTCGCATCAAGCGCACGGCCGCTGGATGACGTTTTCGGATCCGGGCTCTCGGTTGCACTTCCGGTGTTCACCGGAGGCCGCCGCGGCGCGGACCGCCGGAGCGCGGATGCACTGCAGAATGCTGCCGATGCCGGTCTCGTGGCTGCCGAATACGACGTTCGCCTCGCCACCAAAGAGACGTATTTCAACGCTCTTCGCGCCACCGACCTCGTCGAAGTCGCCTCGGCGCAGGTAGCGCAAGCCGAGCGTGCGATGCGTGACGCGGAAAGCAGACTTCGCGCAGGTACGACAACTCGCTCAGACGTACTCCGCGCGCAAGTCGCCCTCGCGTCGGCACACGACGCACTCGCGAGCGCCGGCGCAAACCGCACGGCGAGCGAGTTCGAGCTGGCTCGGGTAATCGGAAGCGATTCTCCGGTTGGCGCTTCCCCGGTCGCGGACGAAGACTCGATTCCACTTCCGGTGTCCCGCGAGTCGCTGATTGCGAGCGCCGTGAATGGCGCGCCGCTCGCTCGCGCCGCTGCGGCCAATGCGCAGGCGGCCGAAGCGGCGATTGGAGCGGCCAAGGCGCAGTATCTCCCCACCTTACTCGCCAGCGGGGGCTACGGATGGCTCGAACAACGCTCCGTAAATCCTCGCCCTGTCGGAGGTTGGACGCTTCAGATGGGAATCTCCTACCCGCTCTTCAATGGCTTTCAGCGCGAGGCTGCGGTAACGCGTGCCAAGGCGGAAGCTGATGCCGCGCGCTCGATTCAGCTGGATACCAAGCGTGGAATTCGAGCGGACGCAGTTCGTGCGTACGACGAGGCCACGGTCGCAGCCCAGAGAATAGGATTTGCCCGGGAAGCGGTCGCGGCGGCGCGAGAAGACTTGAGAGTTCAGGAGCTTCGGTACCGCGCCGGCGCGTCGACCTTCCTCGACGAGGTCACTTCTCAACTCAACCTCACTCAGACAGCAACGTCGCTGGTACAGGCCCGCTACGATTACCAGATAGCACGCGCAATGCTGGAACGCGTGCTTGGCAGGAATTTGCAATAGATGTGGATTGTAAAACTGGCATTGCGCCGACCATACACCTTCGTGGTCGTTTCGATTTTGATCGCGATCTTCGGATTCGTTGCCGCGCTGAGAATGCGCACCGACATCTTCCCCGAAATCGACATTCCTCTCGTTACTGTCGTGTGGCAGTACTCGGGAATGCCACCGGAGGAAATCGAACGTCGAATAGTGACGAGTGCCGAACGATACTATAGCGCGACTGTTGGCGGCATTGAGCACATGGAGTCGCAATCGATCAATGGCGTGGGCCTCATCAAGATCTATTTCCAGCCCGGCGCCAATATCCCCACTGCGGTCGCGGAGATAACGTCGGCATCACAGACTGCGACGAAGCGACTGCCCCCTGGCATCCAGCCGCCGATCATCGTTCAGTTCAATGCGACCGACGTACCGGTGCTGCAGATCGGCGTTGACAGCAAGACTCTGTCCGAGACACAGCTGTACGATCTGACTACCAACACGGTGCGAATCAAACTCGCCACAGTGCAGGGTACGTCGCTCCCTGCTCCGTACGGCGGCAAGGCGCGCCAGATCATGGTGGACCTCAATCCAGAGGCGCTATACGCCAGGGACGTATCGCCGTCCGATGTCAGCAGCGCAATCAATGCGCAGAATCTCATCCTGCCTTCCGGAACAGCGAAGCTCGGTGACAGAGAATACTACGTTGGGCTGAACTCAAGTCCGGATGTCGTGTCGATGCTGAACGACCTTCCGATCAAGACGGTTCATGGAACTACCATATATATCCGCGACGTGGCGCAGGTGCGCGATGGATACGCAGTCCAGACCAACCTCGTTCGCGAAAACGGTCACCGTGGAGTCTACCAGAGTGTAGTGAAGAACGGCAACGCGTCAACGCTCGACGTAGTTGCAAAAATCAAGGCGGCGCTTCCAGCTGTGGAAGCAGCTCTTCCGAACGGCGTTTCGCTCAACCTGTTGCTCGATGAATCGCTGTACGTGCGCGCCTCACTGCACGGAGTTCTACGAGAAGCGCTGATCGCCGCCCTGCTAACAGCAGCGATGATCCTGCTCTTCCTCGGAAGCTGGCGAAGCACGCTAGTCGTCGCAACTTCGATCCCGCTCTCGATCCTGGTTTCAATCATCTGCCTGTCCGCGTTGGGGCAGAGCATAAACATCATGACGCTCGGCGGGTTTGCGCTCGCTGTAGGAATACTTGTTGACGACGCGACAGTTACAATCGAGAGCATTCACAGAAACCTTGCGATGGGCAAATCGCTCATGCAAGCGATACTCGATGGTGCTGACGAGATCGCCGTGCCCGCCTTCGTATCGACGCTGGCAATCTGCATCGTCTTTACACCGGTGTTCTTCCTGGGCGGAGTGACCGGGGCGTTATTCAAGCCGCTGGCGATGGCGGTGATCTTCGCGATGCTGGCATCCTACGTCCTGTCGCGCACGCTTGTCCCGCTGATGGTCCGGCACCTCCTGCCGGCCGAAGTAACCATGTACGCGTCGCACCAGAGCGGTGGCGCAGTATCGGATGTCTTCTGGCGGATCAACAGATGGTTTGAGACACACTTCGACCGGTTGCGCAACTGGTACACCGCTGCGCTGTCAGCAGCCCTGGTACACCGACGCAAGGTCGCGAGCGGCGCCATCGTAGCGGTAGTTACATCGCTCGTCATGGTTCCGTTCGTCGGGCAGGACTTCTTCCCAACTGTAGATGGTGGACAGTTTCGGATCCACGTCCGCGCGGCGGCGGGAACCAGGCTCGAAGAGACGGACGCTATCATTGCCCAGGTGGAGCGCGCGATCCGCGAAGATATCCCGGCATCCGAACTAGGCGTCATTCTCTCCAACGTCGGCGTGCCTGTTAGCAGCATCAATCTCTCAACCGGCGATAACGCGACAATCAGTCCCGCAGACGCCGAGCTGCTCATCTCGCTCAAGGACAACCGCTCGCGACCCACTGACGAATACATGCGGGAATTGCGTTCGGATTTCAGGCGCAAGTTCCCAGGAATTGCCTTCTCGTTTCAGCCGGCCGACATAGTAAATCGCATACTCAACCTCGGCCTTCCCGCAGCAATCGATGTTCAGGTTGTCCCCGGCAAGGACGTCGACGGATTCAAGGTCGCGTCAATTCTTGCGGACTCGATGCGTAAGGTTCCGGGTGCTGTCGACGTCCGACAGCAGCAGGTCATGGATGCGCCGGAACTGTTCTTTTCAGTTGATCGCACGCGCGCGTCACAGCTCGGACTCACCCAACGCGACGTCGCACAGAGCCTCCTGATCTCGCTCAGCTCCAGCGGCCAGACTGCTCCGAATTACTTCCTGAACCCGCAGAACGGCGTCTCATATTCTGTTGCAGTTCAAACACCGGAATATCGATTCAATTCGATGAATGACCTGGAGTCCACACCCGTCATGGCACCAGGGGTCGCCCCGCAGCTGCTGGGCAATCTCGCCACCGAATCCAGACGCACTTCCCTCGCAGTGGTCGATCACTACAACATCCAACGCGTTTATGATGTCTACGCCGGAGCGGATGGCCGCGATCTTGGCGGAGTCGCACGCGACATAGATCGCATCGTCAACAACGTTCAGAAGACACTACCTCTCGGCACAACGATAGTGATGCGCGGACAGGTTGAGAGCATGCGCGATGCATTTACGGGCCTCGGCTTCGGACTGGCATTCGCGATCCTGCTTGTTTACTTCCTCATGGTTGTGAATTTCCAATCATGGCTTGATCCCTTCATCATCATAATGGCACTCCCCGCTGCGCTCGTCGGGATTGTCTGGATGCTATTCGTCACTCGTACGGCTTTCAGTGTGCCTTCCCTGATGGGATCCGTCATGGCCATGGGTGTCGCAACTGCAAATAGCATCCTCGTTGTTACATTCGCCAACTCGCGGCGCGGCGATGGACTGGATGCGATTGCCGCTGCACTCGATGCCGGACGGACACGACTTCGGCCAGTCCTCATGACAGCCCTCGCAATGATTATCGGCATGCTCCCGATGGCGCTCGGTCTCGGTGAAGGTGGCGAACAAAATGCGCCACTTGGGAGAGCAGTCATCGGTGGTCTCATCATTGCAACGATCGCTACACTCATCCTCGTCCCAGTCGTCTACAGCGTTCTACGGACTCGCCCGCCAGGCCGCATTCACGATGCATTGCTGAATCCATGACATGACACAGTCTCCATCTTCTCCGCCTCGTTCCCGGACGGGAATCGCAATATTCATCGTCATCGTGGCGGGGTTGCTCGCCATCGGCATTATCCCGCGCATCACTCAGAAGCAGACTCTCGCCGCTGAAGTCAGCGCCGCATCCGACACGATTGTGTCCACGTCGGTTTCGACTGCCGTACGCTCAAAAAGTGAGCCTCTTAATCTCCCGGGAACGTTGCAGCCACTCCATGAGGCTGTCATTTACGCTCGCTCGGCGGGTTACGTTCGGCAGTGGTATGTGGACATCGGCTCGCGAGTAAAATCGGGACAGTTGCTCGCAACAATCGAGGCTCCGGAGGTGGACCAGCAAGTGCAGGAGGCTGACGCGCAGCTGAAACAGGCTGGCGCCAACCTGTCGCTTGCGAAGAACGACCTCGATCGCTGGAAGTCTCTTGCACGCGACAGCGCCGTCAGCCAGCAGGAGCTGGATCAGAAAACCGCCGCATACGAAGCCAGCCTCGCGACAGTGAACGCCCAACATGCCAACGTTCAGCGACTGACGAGCCTGCAGGGTTTTAGCCGAGTGGTCGCCCCGTTTGCAGGATTGGTGACTGCCCGGAACGTTGATGTTGGTGCGCTCGTCAGCCCGGGGACAAGCGGAGCGGGCACGGGTGGCGCAGGGTTGTTCCGTGTCTCGCAGACTGACACCATGCGAGTTTACGTAAACGTTCCTCAGTCGCTCGTTGCGGCGATACACGTAGCGCAGGCGGCTACAGTCTCTCTCTCAGGTCAGACGCATCGCTCCTACACCGGCCACGTAGCCCGTACTTCGGATGCGCTCGATCCATCGACACGCACTCTACTCGTCGAGGTCGATGTCGCTAACACGGATCATTCTCTCCTGGGTGGGAGTTTCGTACAAGTCAGCCTCGCGACGTCCGCCATGCAGCCAGCCATCGTCGTACCTGCGAATGCGCTGCTCGTGAACTCCGCGGGCACCCAGGTCGTCGTGGTCGATGACCACAACATCGCACACTACCGCAAGGTCGCTGTCGGCCGAGACTACGGCGCGACTGTTGAAATACTCTCTGGCGTAGATGAAGGCGCAGTCGTGGTCCTCAATCCGTCCGACCAGATCCGCGATGGCCATGTGATCAAGCCAGTCAAGGTCGCCAGAGCCAACTGATTCGGGGTGCTCAAGAGCACCGCGAAACGCAAGAATGCTTGCGGATTACAACGCGATTTTGCAGTACGCGCACTCTGTCCTGAAAGCTAAAACGTTACGTAGCAACGATTTAGCCCGAGTGAATCTGCATGGCGCAGGCGTTGCCAATCTCGGTACCACGCGGCAAATCGCGTTAGACGAAGAAACTTGTTTACGGGGTCAACCACATATGCGCAAATCAAGAGGCTTCACCCTGATCGAACTGTTGATCGTTGTCGTGATCATCGGAATCCTTGCCGCGATGGCCATTCCTCGTTACGCCAGCGTCAAGGAAAAAGCGTATCTCGCAACTGTAAAGACCGATCTCAAGAACCTCGAGATCTCCGAGGAGGCCTTCGCGTCAACCAACGCGGGCAACTATTTCTCGCATACCTATACCACCCCAACGGACTCCGCAAACACCTTTGGCGCGTCCATGAATGTATCGATCACAGCGACCGCCGTTGGCAGCACCGGCTGGAGCGCGACTGCATCGAACGCGAACGCCCCGGGACATACTTGCGCGATATTCATCGGCATCGCGCCAGTATCACCTGCAGTCTTCGAGGGCGCGCCCGCCTGCGATTGAAGCTGAGCAGATTCAGGTAGAGACTTCGCGACGCATCACAATATCGGTCTGCTCGTCGCTGCCTAACAGGAACGACTGGGTCGCAATGTCAATAAACCCCGATTTGCGATAAAACGATCTGGCTCGCGGATTGTCCTCGAACACCGCTAGCCAGATCACATCCGCAGACCACTCGGCTGCATACGCCAACGTCCGACGCATAAGAAGTTGCGCCAGTCCGCGCCCGTGGAAATCGCTCGCTACGTAGAATCGTTTCAACTCGACCGGCGAGGCTGCGTCAATGTCGCCATGCACACGACCGCGACATACCTGGGCATATCCGACAATTGCGCCTTCAGACTCAGCTATAAACACGACTCCCGACGGATCGCTTATGTCGGCTCGCTGATACGCGGGACCGAATGACTCAGCGACATAACGATCCATGTCCTCAGTGCGATTGTCCGGACCGAACGTAGCTCTAAAGATTTGCTCGGCGAAATGCGCCAGCGCCGCCGCATCAGCGACGGTAGCGGGACGGATGCTGACAGAATCCGCGATGTGCGTCAACCGACGTTCCAGCTACCGGTAGTTGCCGAACTGCAACTCGACGCCAAAGTCGCCGGCGCGAAGCAGAGAGATCGCCGTCTGAAGATCGTCGCGGGAAGGTGAGCTGACGCGAACCTGATCTGCCTGAATCGCCGCCTGAACCTTGGGGATCTTCGCTTCCTTGATGGCCAAGGCAACTTTCTTGGCCGTGTCGCTGTCGAGCGCGGTCTTGAGTTTGATCTCGCAACGAACTGTATCGCCGCCGGCCGGTTTCACCTCACCAACGTCGAGGTTGCGGACAGGTACGCCACGCTTCACAAGCTTGCCCCACAAAACGTCCGTCAGCGCCTTCATCTGATATTCGCTGTCGGCAACGAGGAGCAGCAGCTCTTCTGCACGCTTGAAGTCGATCGTGGACTTGGACCCCTTGAAATCGTAGCGCTGGCTAATCTCCTTCTGCGACTGATTAACGGCGTTGTCGACTTCCTGCATATCAACACCTGTGGTTACGTCGAACGAGTTCAGTTGTGCCATTGTCTATGCGTGTCAGTGCGTTCAGGGAACTTCTGCGGCCACAGCCGCGAGATCATCGCTGCCGTGTCCCGCGGCAATTATTGTGTCGAAACGTTGCGCAATTGCAGGTACGAAGTGAAGTGTGCCACCAGCCGCCGCTGCACTGTCAAGCATAAGCCGAATATCCTTTCGCGCCGCAGAAAGCTCGAATGCGGCTGGCGAAAATTCCTTCAGTGCCATGCGCTGTCCTCGCGCCGAGATCTGCGTCACGGGATTGAAATCCCTGAAGACGGTGAGGGCATCAAGCGGTTCGATGTCGAGTTCACGCGCAAAAGTTATCACGTCAGCGATACCGGATATGACAAACATCAGAAACATGTTGCCGAACAGCTTGTAGGCTGCCGCCAGATCAGCGCGTTCTCCAAGAAAGCGAACCTTCCCCGTCATCTTCTCAAGATGGACGCGAACTGAATCGAAAACTTCCTTCGGACCAGCGACGAGCATGGATCCGGTGGCCGAACGGGCGTTGGATGGGCCCATGAACACCGGAGCATGTAGAAATTTGACGCCTCGCTGCTCGAGACGCCGCGCGCGCGCTGCTGTCGACTGAACGGCTGTAGTCGAGTGGTCCACAATCACCGTTCCGGGACCCAGATCGGGAAGTAACCGGTCCAGCACATCGTCCACCGCGGCGTCATCCAGCAGCGCCAGGTGCACCAGCGACGCGCCACGCACTGCTTCTCCGGGGGTGAGGGCTACCTTAGCGCCCTGAGCGGCAAGGTCGGCTGTGCGGGAGATGGTTCGATTCCACACCGTCACGGCCTCACCTCGACCGAGCATTGCGCTGACAAAGCCGCTTCCCATAAGGCCTGTCCCAAGAAATGCTGTCATGGATTGTAAACTAGCCGTGGCGCGAGGGTAATACTTAAGCGAACGCCTGTTCGAAATCGAGATTTATCTCCCGATTGCGGGCCGGCCCGGGCTCAAGTAAGTCGCACCACACTGCGATATTCGAATCATGGCAGTTTCGCGGCGATTTTCGTTAATCTGGCTCACATTTCGCGGTGCGACGAATTGTGTATTGCTGCTCTCGCGTTTCGAGGCGCAGGGCCACCGAGAACACGTCTAGTGCCTGCCTCAGCCGATCGTGACCACTCCTTTTCGCAACCTTTGCTTACTCCCGTGACGATAATTGATCGACAGGGCGCATCACGCGACATCGCGGATGAGCAGGGGAAAAGGTGGCGCGTGCGGGAGATGGAGATGGCTGAAGGGGACGGGACGCTCCCTCGAAGATCTCTGATCGCGTTGAACGACATGATTATTCGTCGGTTCTGGACCTTTCCGGCCGGCTGGCGTGAGCTCAGTGATCGTGCGTTGCTCGCCCTGATCAACGGCCCCGCCCAACCGCATCCCGAAGCGCACGACGACATCGGCTGACTGGGGAAAACTGAGTAGCCGACGAAGAAAAGGAGACACCGAACTTACTGTTCGGTGTCTCCTTTTCTTGTGATGACGCTGCTATGCGATAGCTACTTGAGGCGCGGGTTTGTCGAACGGGGTGCCTTCTCGCACGCGGGCCAGGTGGTTGGTCCGCGGAAGCGACGGCCAGCAGCACTAGCGGCTGCTGCAGGGTTCGCCGCCGCCATCTTGGCCGCCTCGGCGGCAAGATCGACACGCTCGCGTGTTATCATGGTTGGATCTTCCGAAGCGAGATACACGAGCATGGCGGTGAGGGTAGCGTTCGACTTCAGATCATCAAAAACAATCTTGTCGTACGTGTCCCGGTTGGTGTGCCAGGTATAATTGCCATAATCCCAGCCCAGGGCGCCGAGCCCGAACGCTGGCAGGCCATTGCAGCCGAAGGAGAAGTCATCGCTTCCACCGCCCGCCGGGAAGCCAGCGCCGCCGAACTTGACCTGTTCCTGATACACGGTCGGCAGTTTGGACAGCCATTCCGTTATGTGAACTGCCGCGTTTGGCAGTCCGCCACCGCCCATACGTACGATGCGGCCGGTTCCGTTGTCCTGGTTGAAAAGAGCCTGCAGCCCCTTGAGGACTTCAGGGTGATCTTCCGTGAAGGCCTTCGATCCGACTTCGCCTTCCTCTTCGCCGCTCCAGTGGCCGACGAGAATCGTACGCTTGGGATGCGGATATACCTGCTTGAGGATCCGCATCGCTTCAAGCATTGTGATTGTGCCGGTTCCGTTGTCTGTCGCGCCGGAGGAGCCGTCCCAGGAATCAAAGTGGGCCGAAAGCATCACGTATTCGTCCGGCTTTTCGGAACCCTTGATCTCCGCGATCGTGTTGAACACAGGACGCTCGCCGAGAAGCTGCGCATCCAGGTTCATGCGAATCCTGGGATTCTGATGATTCTCCGTAAGACGGAAGACGAGGCCGTAGTCTTCGCAGCTAAGTGCGACGGTAGGCGCCTTCGTATTGTAGGTCTCGAATACTTCGATTGTGCCCCAGCCGTCTTTCGGTCGGGAGGTAATGACTCCAGCAACGCCGCCTTCTTCGAGGCGCTTGCCGAGCTCACCGCCGCCGAGTGCGAGACTGTAGCCCGTACCACGCACATCCCGCCCGCCCCACTCGCGAGTTACCTGAGCGCGGAGGCTGTCCATCGCAATCTTTGATTCCGGCGTTGCGTTGGTGGCCCAATCTTCGCGCGGGCGGCAGGTTGGCTGCGGCGCCGAAACGAGGATGAACTTGCCGCGTGCCTGCGGTAGCCACTTCACAAATGCCGTACTATCCGCGAATCGCGGAAGGATGATCGTGGTCGATGTCAGATCACGCATCCCGGTACCCGGGCTGTAGCCAACCATCTGGCCTTCGAGCGAGCGAACGCGCGGTGATATTAGATCGATGTGCGAGTAACCGCGACGCCATCCGCGCCACGTGCCGTACTGCTCGTTACGCGCTGGAATCCCCCACGCTTTGTATTTGCTGAGCAGCCAGTTGTTGCCGGCGACCAATTCATCGCCGCCCTGAAGTCGCGGTCCGACAGAATCGAAGAGCGCCTGTGACAACTCGTACACGTGGGTGCTATCCATCCCGAGCGCCCAGATCCGTTTGATGATCGGATCGTCCGTCGGAAAGGATTGTGCGTGGAGCGGGAGGCATGGCGCCGCGAGAAGGGCACCGAGCAATAGGGTCTTACGAATCATGCTGACGATAGCTGGGGGTGAGCCCGCTCGTTCGGCGGGTAGTCCTGCCCCGGGCGCACCAGCGCGCCCGGATCGTGACCTGAATACGCGGGCCACCCCGATAACGTGGAGTGTCAGGCGCGTTCACGCCAGAGGGTCTGACTTTCGCCGCGAGATCTGTAACCTGATCTGTCACCTGATCTGTCACCAGATCTGCGATACCAGACTCCTGGGCCTGATCATCGGGTCGCCAGGCTTACAGTCGAACGCCTGTGCGAATGCGGTCATGTTCGAGACTGGGCCGTTGGTGCGCCACTCCGCAGGAGCATGCGGATCGGTGGCTGCACGCGAGAGTAGAGATTGCGGTCGCGTGTGCTCTCGCCAGGTTTGCGCGTACGCGATGAAGAAGCGCTGCTCCGGCGTGTAGCCGTCAATAATCTCGCGCTTGCCGGACCGAGCAAGTGCGCGCTCCATGGCGTCGTACGCCGTGAGCAGGCCGCCGTAGTCGGCAAGGTTTTCGCCGAGCGTGAGTTTGCCGTTGACGTGAGTGGTATCGACCTGGATGTAACCGTTGAACTGGTTCACCATGAGCTGCGCCTGCTGATCGAAGCGGATTGTATCTGCCGGTTGCCACCAGTCGCGCAGATTGCCAGCCGCGTCGTAGTGACGGCCTTCATCATCAAATCCATGTGTCAACTCGTGACCGGCCCAACTCCCGCCTAGTGCGCCGTAATTGGACGCCATGTCCCCGGTGGCGTCGAACGTTTGGGGAAGAAGCGCTCCGGCCGGGAACACCATCTCGTTCACTGACGGATCGTAGTACGCATTTACGGTAGGCACGGTCATACCCCACTCGGTCTTGTCGACCGACTTCCCGGGCCGATTCGCCGTGCGGTTCCATTCGAAGCTGTTTGCCGCAAACAGATTCTGCGTGAATGCGCCGTCGGTCAGCCTGAGTGCAGTGTAGTCGCGCCATTTATCTGGATATCCAACCTTCTCGTTCATGCTCGCAAGTTTTGACAGGGCATACTTGCGAGTAGAGTCTGACATCCAGCTGAGCGCGAGAAGGCGATCGTGAAACGAAGCACGAATGTCATCGATCAGCTGTTTCGCCGCCACCTTGGCCGCAGGTGGAAAGGTTCTATCGACGTATGCCTGGCCGAGCGCTTCGCCGATCTTGCGATCGGTTACGCGCAGGCATCTTTGCCAGCGCGGAAGCATCTGCTTCGCACCACTGTAAAGTGAGCCATAAGTGAAATCCTCCGTCGCGAACGCGGAACTGAGCCACGGTGACGCCGTCGAGATGAGGTGATAGCGCAGGTACGCCCGCCACTGGTCGAGCGGCGCGGTCGTGGCGAGTTCGCTTGCGCGCGCAATAAACTTTGGCTGCTCAACATTCAGTACGTTGACGGGAACTGTAACGCCGACTGAATGCAGATACGATGACCATTCGAGTCCCGGCGCCATGCGCCCGAGATCCGCCATCGACGTCTTGTGATATGTCGCATTCGGATCGCGCATAGCGACTCGCGTCATTGAGGCCTTCGCCAATTCCGTTTCGAGTGCCATGACACGACGAGCGTCTGCAGACGCTTCTACAGCGGGCTCTCCTGCAAGCACGAACAGGCGCGAAACGTGTGCGACGTACTTGTGGCGCAGAGAATCCGAAGCGGGATCGGTCTTGGTGTAGTAATCGCGATCCGGCATCCCGAGTCCACCTTGCGAAACCCACGCGATGTAGTGCGCGGCGTCTTTCGGATCAGCGGCAGGCCCAAAATCGAATACGACGCGTACGCCCACTCGTTGCAGTGCTCCAATCTCGGAAACGAGCGCAGACCGCGAGTTCACTGCTGCAATCGCTGCGAGCTGCGCCCTGATCGGCTGAATGCCCTGCTTGTCAGCCAGCGTCGAGTCCATGCAACTCGCGTAGAATGTACCGAGTTTTGCTTTCGTACTGTTCGCCGGCTCGCTGTGTCGCCTGGCCATCGCCTCGTCGAGGACGGAGCGCACAACCAGCTCGTTGCGATCGCTCATGTCCTTGGACACACCCGACGATGAAAAGGCCGCGGGAATCGTGTCCGTTTTGAGCCAGCCACCGTTCGTAAACGCGAAGAAGTCTCGACACGCGTGCGCAGTGGTGTCCATGTATGCCGGATCGAACACCTTGAGTGGCGGAATCGGCACAGCAGCTGATGATGCGGTCGATTGCGCGTTTACGGGTTGCACGACAATGCAACCAGCTGCGACAACGAGAGCAACCATGGTACGAACAGTCGTGCGGCTACGAGAATTGATTTGATTTGGCATCGAAGTCGAAGAAGGATTGCAGCAGCGTTTTAGCGCGCTTGACCGGCGGAGCGCTGGTGATTAGCAGACCGCGGGTCGGAATGATTTGCGTGAGGTGCTTGCAAAACCGCAAAATCGATGAATCCGCGATTTGGATCGGTAGATATCAGCTGGACACGCACTTTGTCACCGACGTCCAGTCCGGTCTCGCCACGCATCACTCGACCTTCGATCGGCGGGTTGATCACGCGTACATAGGTACCGTCCTGATTCACACCCGTGACAATGGCGTCGAAGTTCTCGCCTACGCGACCAACCATCGAGACGGCGGCCGCGACCTTGCGCACCTGGCGCTCAACCTTTCGCTCAGCATGCTCTCGATCGGTGCATCGCGCAGCGATTTTGTCAAGGTCGTCCATCGAGTACGGCGATGGCTTGCCTGCGAGAACTGCTTTCAGTAAACGCTGTGTAATGAGATCTGCGTACCTGCGATTCGGTGCCGTGGAGTGCGTGTAGTCGTGCGTGGCGAGTGCAAAGTGACCGACGTCCGGCTCACCGGGCGCGTGCGCGTCGTACTCTCCGGGTCCGATCAACTTCACAATCGCGAGTGACAGATCGGCAAAGTGTTCCGGGTCTGCCTTTCGTCTCGTTACCAGGAACTCAGACAAGGCCTGTGAATTCGCCTCTGCGGGCAATGTTGTCCCGAGCTTCGCCGCAAGGTCCACAATGCGGGACCAGCGTTCCGGCGAGCGTACAACTCGACGAAGTGTCGGAGAGCGGTGCTCATCCAGGAATTGCGCGATGGCAACATTTGCAGCGATCATGAAATCTTCTATAAGCTGACTGGCACGGGTCTTCTGCACCAGTTCTATGTCCACGGATTGATCCGGTCGCACGACAGACTGCGCTTCGATAGTATCGATGTCGAGGGCGCCACTCCTGTCTCTGGCATCGCGAAGAAGCTGTGCGACCGTGTCCTGAAGATGCAGCTGATCCTGAATTGCCTGTGTCGCGGATTCGGGCAGGCTTGCCTTTCCGTCGAGCCACGCTCCGACGTTGTTGTACGCCAGCTGCGCGTGATTCGTGACGCGCGCCAGGAATACGTTGTGCGACCTGATGCTTCCGTCGGCGACGACGATAAACTCGGTAACCACGGACAGCCGATCATCATTCGGGTTTAGTGAAGTCAGATTGGTCGACAACTTCTCCGGGAGCATCGGGAATGTTTCGACGCCGGTATAGACGGATGTTGCGTTGACTCCTGCGAACTGATCGGTCGCGGATCCCTGGTGAACAATTCCGTCAACGTCCGCGATGGCCACGCGGACGCGAACGGTCCCGTCTGGCAGACGTTCCGCGACTTCGAGTTGATCGAGATCTCTGGAAGTATCGTTGTCGATCGAGGACCAGGGCAATTCCCGGAGATCAAGAATCCCGGGGCCCGGAGCGCCGGTTGGCTCAACCGCACGCGCCACCTCGGCAGTCACCGCCGCGGGGACATCCGGGACAAATCCGTTATCAAGCATCGCTTTTCGCGCCGCGGCGCGCAGATCAAATCGCTGAGACATTCCAATAACGTGCTGGCTGGCTTTATCGCGCACAAGGGCGGTTACCACCTGCGATTGCCCCGCAGAGGTGCGAATTTGGTATGTTAAGTCGTCCACACCGGGGATTCACATGAAACGTCTGCCAGCCTCAGTCCATCGATCGCTCGACATGCTTGCCGTAATCTGCTTTCTGGGGGCGCCGATCCTCCTTGGGCTGACAGGCCGGCCTGCGATGGTTTCGTACGCCCTTGCTGCACTCCACATTATCGTCACTCTGGCCACAAAATTCCCTGACACCGGACATAGGCCCCTGCCTCTCAAAGTCCATGGTGGTATCGAACTGCTGGTCGGCATAGCGCTCATCGCGCTTCCCTGGCTGGCCGGATGGAATGGGACCGCGCGGGCCTATTATGTCAGCGCCGGAATCATCCTGATTATTGTGTGGGCGGCATCCAACTATGGCCGCCAGTTCGGCGCTGAACGTCAGCAGAAGGCACGCGCACGCGCCTGATCTTTCAACCGACAATGAGTCGACTGGCCTCGCTGGTTGCAGCCGCACTGCTGATCCTCGCTGGCTGTAGTGGGAGTGATAAACGACCGGATAACGCAGCCCGGCATGTTTCCGCAATCCAGCCGCAGCCTGAGGCGCCAGAACTCGCGTCCAACGAGGGGCAGATAATTGTCGATGACCACGCGATTATCCGACAGGGCGCGGTGGGCCCGCTCCGTGTCGGAGAATGGAGACGGCCCGTCATGTCGTTTGTCTATGTGGTCAGCGCGCGTGCCGGTCGCGATAGTACAGCCATCATCGTCGTGCGTGGAATTGGAAAGGACACGGTAACGCTGACGTTCTCTGACGACACGCTGCGAAAGATACTCGTCACACGACCGGGCGCCCGAACTGCTGATGGACTTGAGGTAGGCACTCCATTCGCCACAGTCGCCGATAGAGCCGACGCGATCACGGTAACACGCGGCAATTCACGCGTCGCAGCGCTGAGCAGGCTTTGCGGTGTCAAGTTCGCCACCGATTCTTCCGCGCTTGGCGAAGATAGCGTCGTGACCAGGCCGTACGGCGGAGCGGCCACCGTGCGCGCTATCAGCATCGAGATGTGCAAGCGGTAGTCAGATGCAGTGAACGAATCGCGCTACGGTAGCGCTCCTGCAACGCGACTTATGTCGTTGACGACAGGAACAGACCGCTAGGTCAGGAATTCATGGAGCAGAGAGTGGAAGTGATGTACGCCATTCTCGCGCTTTACCGAATAGCGACCACGATCATACACTCGCGACCTCAGATTCTTCTGCACCGCCTCGCAGATTTCGATATCCTCGACCTGTATCTCATCGCTGAACTTGAGTAGGCGTGTCCAAGTTTCATCAGCGTTTACGTCGTCCGGAGGATCGGCAGAGTACCATTCAAACACGGTCAACGTTCGATCTACACCTAGTGGCAGAATCGCGTTGGTTTGCATCTGCCCGAGATAGACATTGAGCATGATGTTCGGGAACAACCAGTAGTACTGCGCCTGATCGTCTGCGGTACCGCGCTGCTCTGGAGGCAGGTAATTCCGCCCCTCCCCGCTCCCGCTCGCTGGACGCAGCGGCGCATGTTGCACTGAGTAGTATCTGTGCGGCTCGACGCGATACTCGTCGTACGAGATCTCCTTGTGCAGACCTGGATGCACCACTGGAATGTGATACCCCTCCAGATAATTGTCGATGTAAACCTTCCAGTTGCAATTGAGCACGTATTCCCTGCGCATTACATACCGCATCTCGTCGATTCGAAAGTGCTGGGCACGATCCGGAATGTCTTCCAGGAAATCCTTGAGTGGCGGCGCCTTGAGATCAAGGTTCGCGAATACAAGCGGACCCCATTGTGCTACCTGAACCGGTTTGAGATGCATGTCCGCGAGTGAGAAGTGCTCCACGCCTTCCATCTCTGGTGCATGAATCAGATCGCCCTGGAGGTTGTACGTCCACCCGTGATAGTGACACTGGAGCGTCTTGCGTTTGCCGCAACCCACCGCAACCATGCCAGCACGATGGAGGCAGACATTGTGGAATCCGCGCAGCGAATCCCCGTCACGCAGCACGACGATGCCCTCCCCCGCGACGTCTGCCGTAAAGAATCGGCCTGATTCCAATACCTGCTCAGCGCGTCCGACCAGTTGCCAGGTGCGCCCGAAGATCCGTTCCTGTTCCAGTTCCAGATAAACCGGGTCGGTGTAGAGGCGCGACGGGATCGTCGCCGCGCTCGCGATTGACGCATCGAATGGAAAGTGGACTGGCACGACGTGATCTCCTCGACCGGCGGCGGATTGACTGCGACGGGAGAAGTGTAACACCAGAAGGGGCTCGGCTGCACGAAGCAGCCGAGCCCCTTCTGGTGTTACTGAGCCTTCCGAATCAGGGTACGAGAAGTATCAGATACGGTGATGGTCTCCAGAACGTCTTGGGATCGGTAATGTGGATGGGTCCCTTGAAGACACGTCCCTTGGCGTCGGTTCGATCTGCGCCGCTCAGATCCTGCGACGAAATGACCTCGTATGTCTTGGTGGTGTCAACCGGCACTGTGGAGAGAGCTGTCATGTCGAACGCCCTGAACAACGTGGTATCAGGATGTGTATTCGCCGGACGGATGGTCTCTCCGATCTTGACGATGAATGGGAATCTGGTGCCGCCTACCTTGTTGACGATTCCATGCTTGACCAGATAGTCTGCCGTACCGCTGATGACGAACACGCGGTGATTTTCATACGCGGTAGAATCGATTGTGTAGCCTAGCAGCTGCGTCTTGTAGGCGAGCGAGTCTATCCGGATATTCGCGGCGTAAAGCTGGCGTACCAGCGAATCGGCGCGAGTTTGCGATGCACCCAGCTGTGTCTGAAGGGCCGCGACAGTGCGAGTGAATTCATCCACCTGCGCTTGGAGCTGTGTATTTTCGCCGCCAAGCGTCTTGACGCGCTCGGAAATCGTGTTGAGTCGCGCCCGTGTGGCGCGAAGGCTCTTCAAGGCGGCCACGGTACGATCACGCACATCGTTCTCGTACGACTTGATCGGTTCACCCTTCTCCTTTGCCTTCATCCCGGCGAGCGAGGTCGCCGAGTCGATCGACGCCATCGCGGCCAGCAGGCTGCGAGTTGCACCGAAGAGCGAATCCTTCTGCGCCTGAAGCTCCGCAAGTTGCGTGTTAGCCGTCGAATCGTGTCTCGCAACCGAATCCGTAACAGCAGTTCCTCCCTTGTTCGCCGCCGTATCTCCCTTGCCGCAAGCGACGAACAATGTAGCCAGTAGTACAATCGGCGATATCCATTTGTTGGCACGTCTCATAGGTCTTGTCTCTCCCAGGTGTTTGGTGCCCTGCAGAGGCAGGGGCGTCCCTCATGGAACAGGCGGTCCAGCGATTGAGTGCGAGTCGCACGCGAAACCAGTAATCAAATGTTTACAGGTGCTTGTTCGGAACTGTCCAGCTCAACTAGACGCAGGTTTTTGCCGCCATCGATATTTCTCCCTCATCTCCCGCATCTCCCTGCAGTCCTGAGGCCACAATCCGCGTCGACCCACAGACACCCTCGCCCGTTTGCCGAACGATCGATGTCTCGATCACATTTCTGCTGCCGACCGACCGTACTGGCCGAGACTTGCCTACGCAAACTGCGGACCCAATCCGTCGTGAAGCGCACAAAAGCGGCTCCGTGGCGCACAACGTAACGAGAACTTCATAGACGCTCTCGATTGCCGTGGTTCGCTGTGAACAGGAGCCGCGTGAGCGGGTACCATGGCGCGGCAAATTCATCCAGGTGCACGACACCGGAAATTTCAATCCGGCATGGGCGCGCTCTGCGGATGCGCTTGTATCAGCATACCAGGATCTGCGTTACGGCTCCTGCACGATCGTAGAAATTCCGCACGGAGTGAAGTGCGATGTGGTCCAACGTTTCAAACCTGTCGCCGCAGCGAATCTCGACTGAAACTGACGAGACGAACCATGCATATGCGCATCGCGCTGCATGGTGGAGCCCGCTCGCATTCGTTGCGTTTGTGCTCGTCATGCTGACCTTGACTCCGATTTTTGTGAGTTTCCAGGTGCGCAAACTGAGAGACCAACTCACAGACGGTAGTGACGCGGGACGCGTAATCGTCAATGATCTGGACGCGGCCGTCACCCGGCAACTGCTGGTACAGGAACGCGGACGCCAGGGAATGGGCGACTCGGCGGCGGCAGCCCAGCGCGCAACGAATGATTCCGTTGCGCTGTCCCGTGAAGTGAAGGATGAAGTTGCGTTGGACAGTGTCGTACGACGGATCGGCCCCGATGCTGTCGAGAGATTCGTCGAGCTTCGCACGCAGGCGAGATCATGGCACTCCGGTCTCGATGCTGCCAGCATCGCTTTTGCGAATAGCGGGCCCCATTCCCGAACGTCCTCCGTATCGATCGCACGAGCACAGGACGATCTCGACGCAAAGGCCGAGGAGGTCCTCGCCAGCGCAAGGTCACTTGACGATTATCTACGACTGCGTTCGCTCGACCAGAGATCACGAATTCAGCGAATATCGCGCTTCAATTTGATATCGGCTGTGATTCTCGCGCCCCTCGCGCTTGCGGCGGCGCTGGTGCTGTTCTGGACTGGACGCCGAATTTTGTTCTATGCCAGCGCAGCTGAGCGAGACAGATTGGCACTGTCAAGGGCGATGGTGTCGAAGGCCGCGCTCGTTCGCGGGCTGACGCACGATCTGAAGAACCCGCTTGGCGCAGCATACGGGTACGCCGAACTGCTTGAAGACCAGGTGGTGGGACCTGTCGCGCCGGAGCAGCGCGAGATGCTTGGGAGAATCAAGGGGCTGGTAACGCTATCCGTGACGACTGTCGACGATCTTCTGGATCTGTACCACGACGGTTCCGATGGGTTGCATGTGAACCTCGTAGAGACCGACATCACGCAACTTGCTGCGGGAATCGTCGCCGACTTTCGCGGACGTGCGCAGCAGGCACATCTGGTACTCACAGTGGAACCGCCGGAGTTGATAGCGTCGGCCGATGAACCAACGGCACCCTACGGGGCGATCATGACCCGCACAGATCCGGCTCGGGTGTGCCAGATTCTCGGCAATCTTGTGACAAACGCCATCAAGTACACACCCCCTGGTGGACACGTCTGGCTATCGGTCAAGCCGCCCATTGGAGCGGAGCAGCGAATCGCGATAAATGTACGCGATACGGGGCCAGGGATCCCGCCGACGGATCAGGAGCGTGTGTTCGAGGAATTCTTCCGGCTGCCAAGCAGCATGGGGATCGCTGGCACTGGTGTCGGGCTTGCAATCAGTCGCCGCTTCGCGCGCCTGCTTGGCGGAGACATCACAGTGACAGACTGGTTCGAAGGCGGATCGGTATTCACTCTCTGGTTGCCGCCCGATGCCGTTGGGACGGACGCGCACGCGTCCCCGCCTGAGCGGGTTGCGTGAGTCGTGACGCAAAGAGCGGTCATCGACTCACGCCAGTTTCCGCACTGCTAGTACTTCGTCAGTTGGCGGCAGACATCGTCATCGACTGCGTTGCGACAGAGGGACGGCGGTCCATGTGGCTCTGCAGCAAATCACGCGTTGCAGCCGCAATTGACGGCTCAAGCTCAAGCCGCGGTGGTCGGACATAGGCGGTACCGCAACCTAGTTCCTGCTGAACGAACTTGATGTACTGCACGAACTCAGGTACCGTATCGAGTCGAAGCAGCGGTAGAAACCAATCATACAATTCGCGCGCTTCCTTTATCCGTCCTTCCTTTGCGAGTCTGACGAGCTCGACAGACTCGGCGGGCAGCGCGTTGACAAGGCCTGCGATCCATCCACTAGCGCCCATGAACATCGCTTCGACGATCATGTCGTCCATACCGGCGAATACATTCAGCCTGCCGCCAAAGCGGGCAACAACGTTCGTGACACGACGGACATCTCCGCTCGACTCCTTCACGGCGTGGAGATTCTCGTGGTCCAGAAGATCTTCGAGTTGATCGGGAGTCACGTCGGTGCCATAAGCGATCGGATTATTGTACAACATGCATGACAGGTCCGTCGCATCGATCACAGCACTGAAGTGAGCGTGCATTTCACGCCATGAACCTTTGTGGACATATGGCGGAAGCGCCATGATTCCCTCGCAGCCAACTCCTTCTGCGCGGCGCGCAAGCGCGACACACTCCGCTGTGCCGAGGCCAGCAATTCCGGCAATGACCGGAACTCGCTTGCCCACAGCTGCGACACACGATTCGAGGACTTCAACCTTCTCCTCAAAGTCCAGCGTCGCACTTTCACCGAGCGAACCGAGTGCAACGATGCCGGTGCAACCGTGGTCGACGAGCCAGGAGACATGACGGCCAATGAATTCGTGATCGACAGTCAGATCCTGCGTGAAAGGAGTTGTGATTGCCGGGAACACTCCTGTCCATTGCGACTTCTTCATTGGTACGCTTCTCCGACGGAGGAAGTAAGAGGAAAAGAGGAAGTCGCATCGTCAGCGACTTCCGAGGATAGAACGGACACCAAAGCAGGTTCGACTGGAGGACGGACTGAGTCGACATGCCACGCAAGTAGAAAATCGAGCGCCGGCATGCAGGTTCGTCCCTGGCACGGGCCCATTCCAACTCGCGTATACAACTTCGCCTGACGCGCACATGCCGCGCCTTGTACTGCACCGTACGGCACGTCCTCGCACCGACACACGATCGTGTCAGCAAGTGGAAGTGACCGCAACTCTTCGCGGGGTGCGAACACGTCGAGCATTCGACCTGCAGCAACTACCAGGGCAGCGCGACGTCGCGACAGTTGACCGGACGGGGGTTCAATCGAGCCAACCGTACTCCCGGCAATTGCGCCCTCGATCAACGAAAGCGGGGCCCCACCAATTCCGGTCGCTTCACCAACCGCGAGAACGTGGTCCATGTTCGTCCGCTGACGTATATCTACAGCAATCGCACCGTCTCGAATTTCGCAACCGATCAGCCGTGCGATCTCTACGTTGGGAATCAAACCATACCCGGTGCAGAGCACATCGACGTCCTGGCTCCACGTACGTCGACCATCCGTGATGGTGATACTCTCCAGTCTATCGACACCGTGCGCGGCGGTTACCCAGGTACCGGTGACGTAGCTCGATGTAAGGAATCGAACGCGATATTTGGCCGCCTGCAGCAGGAGTGACGGCGTTTTCCAGAGACCGGACGCGAACCGCGCAACGGCGGCACGGCGCGCCTGCTCTGCGACGAGGAGCAGTTTTGCGCCGGAGTCGGCAAGCGACGCTGCAACCGGGAGCATCAGTGGGCCGGAGCCAGCAATGACTACGCGTTTCCCGGCGAATGATGCACCGGATTTGAGGAGCGCCTGAGTACCGCCAATCCCCATGACTCCGGGGAGGGTCCATCCATCAAACGGGATGAACAGCTCGCGCGCTCCAGTTGCCAGTATGATATCCGCAGCCCATATGCGAAGAGGACGGCCCGAAGATTCGGCGAGAATTTCGAAGCCATCTGCATCAGGTCGGACGTCCACGACGGAGGTTCCGTTAATGATTCGCGCACTTGAGGCAGCAAGGCGCGTGAGCCAAGGTTGCGCTTCAGGCGCTGCTGCTGCACCGATCTTGTGGCGCCAGATCTGACCGCCTGGTTCCAGCCCGCGATCAATTACCACGACCCTGAGGCCCCTCTCTGCAGCGCAAACGGCAGCGGCGATGCCGCCAGGGCCGGCCCCGATGACAGCGACATCCGCCGCAACAATCTCCGGAAACGATTCGAAGCGCAGGCCAGTCATGAACTAATCGCTGTCTGGATGTGCATTCCATCTACGGCAGCGGTCAGGCAAGCGCGCTGATGCGGCCGGCTGTCAATCGTCACTCTGCATTCGAAACAGACACCCATCGCGCAGACCGGGCCGCGCGGTTCACCGGATACGGATGTGCGTAATGCAGTGACGCCGAGGTTGAACAACGCAGCTGCAACGGTGATTCCAGCTGGTACCTCGACGCGGTCGCCGTTGATGACGATCGAGATGCTTGAGTGCCCCCCGCGCGGCATCAGTGCGCACCCACCGGGGAGTGTACGCGCGACGGCGCAAACGGGGCCGGATCGATCGCCGGCGTCGCGCCAACGATCAGATCGGCAATGAGTTGGCCGGTGCCAAGCGATGTCGTGATGCCCAATCCCTCATGACCCGCCGCAATCCAGAGGCCGGGAATGTCTTCCCAGACGCCGATCAATGGAAGTTTGTCCGGAGTCGCGGGCCGAAAGCCTGTCCATGTCCTGATGGCCGATGTAAGCGCCAGACCAGGCATGAAGTCGAGTGCGCGATCGAGCATTTTTTGGACGATGGCGCGATTCACCGTTCCGTCCCATCCTACAAGTTCGCGCGATGACCCGATGAGGAGCTGTCCCGTTGCGCGTGGTTGCACATTGAATGCGACGGACTCCGCATTCATGGTATGTGCGCTTGTGAGATAGCCCAGCTCGACAAGTTGATGATGGCAGAACCCGGGATAGCGATCCGTGATGACCAGATGTCCTTTGCGAGGGACGATTGGAAGGCCGGGAGTCAGCCGTGCAGCCTCCGCGCCAGCAGCATTGATCACGCAGTCGCACGAAATCCGCTCATGCCCGATGAGTAGTTCGCGAGGCCCGATAGCATCGACGCGGGTTCCTTCCCGTAAATGAGCACCGTTTTCAATGGCGCGCCGAACCAGTGCGAGCGCAGCATTTGGCGGATATATGACACCGTCTGCCGGCACGTGTAGCGCACCAGACAGCCCGGGCCTCAAGTGGGGCTCGGCCTCCGCAAGTTGCGTTGGCGAAAGTGTCTCTGCCTCGATGCCAAAAGCAGAATACGTGCGCTGCTTGTCGCGAACCGCGTTCAGTTGCTCTTCGTCTTCGGCGACCCAGAGAGTGCCACAAGGCTCGTACTCGACATTGCGCGGAAGATCGTGCACGAGTTCAGTCCAGAGCTTACCGGAATACGCAGTAAGAGCCAACTGTGCGGGCGAATCGTCCATCGCCACCAGATGCCCCATGCCGGCCGCGGTTGTGCCGCCGCCAGTGAAGCTTGCATCAAGTATGAGCACGCGTTGTCCAGCGCGCGCCAGCGCTTCAGCACAGGAGGCACCCACTATTCCGGCACCAATAACCACTGCGTCGGGACACTGGCTCATCGCATTTCGCTGTGCGATGGTGCGGTAATCACGACACTCACGCCGACGGAGTTCCGCCGCGGAACGGGTCCGCTACGTCAAACAGCAATGTTGCTTCGGACGTCACGTACGCAGAACCGCGCACATGTGGAATGAGTTCCCCACGCGCATTCATGGTCAGCCATCCTGTGAACAGGCTACCGGTAATGCTCTCCTGGCGCCAGCGTGTGTCGAGCGCGATCTCTCCCTTTGCGTACAGAACGGCCAGCTTGGCTGATGTTCCGGTACCGCAGGGCGACCTGTCGTATTCTCCACCAGAACACAACACAAAATTCCTGCAGTCAGCATCCGGGCGCGTCGGTGGCGCAGAAATTTCGATATGGTCGATCGGTTCACTGTTGGCGCCAGTAATACCGGCGGCGTTTAGCGCATCCTGTATCGCCTGCGTGACTCGAGTGAGTTCGTTTGCATTCCCGCTCCTGACTTGAACCGGCGTGTCGTGAGTGATGAAGAACCAGTTTCCACCCCATGCCACATCACCCGTCACCTTGCCGATAGCGGGGACATCCACGGTGACGTTGCGTGCATGAAGGAATGATGGAACGTTCTCGATTGTCACACTACCATCGATTCCCAGCTCTGCAGAAACAGTCCCCACCGGAGTATCGAGCCGGATCGTGCCGGGGGTAATGCGGCCCAGGTGCTGCAGCGTACGCACCACACCGATAGCGCCGTGTCCGCACATGCCGAGGTATGTGCCGTTATTGAAGAAGATCACACCGGTTGTCGAGTCCGCGTTTACTGCTGGCGTAAGGAGTGCGCCGACCACGGCGTCGTAGCCGCGAGGTTCGCAAACAACGGCGCGGCGCAGATGATCGAAGTTGGCGCGAACATCTTCCAGTCGCTCAGCCATCGTGTCGCCGCGAGGTTGTGGCCATCCATCGAGTACGACGCGAGTCGGCTCTCCCTCAGTGTGAGAGTCCACAATATGCATGGAAGCGGGAAACACTGAAAATGCCGACGGGTCGGTCGAATGCATTTCGCCAACAGTTGCAATGTTGCTCAAGGGTTCACCTGAACTGTCTTGATTTCGGTATAGAACTCACGAGCAGCCGGCCCCTGCTCCCGGCTTCCGGAACTGGAGCCCTTCATTCCGCCAAATGGCGCGTGCGGATCAACTCCGGTCGTGTCACCGTTCACGCGAACGAGACCAACGTGGATACGTTTGATGTAGTGGAGTGCTGTCCCTAAATCAGCCGTGAACAGAGATGCGCTCAAGCCATACGCTGTGCGATTCGCAATATCGATTGCGTGATCCAGGTCTTCAGAAGTAAATGCCGCGAGCACGGGTCCGAACAATTCGCGCTGCGCAAGTATTCCGTCAGGATCGCCGCCGCGAACCACCGTCGGCGGGAAGAAATTACCGTTGCTGAATTCCGCCGAAGCCGGCACCGGATTCACGAACAACGACTCAGCGTTCGCATCAGCCAGCGCCTTCGTGATAGAATCATGTGAAGCGCGGCTTATAAGTGGGCCGATCGCAGCGCGAACATCCGTGACAGGACCTATTGGTAGAGATTCGATCTGCGAACGCAGTTGCCGCATGAAATCCGCTTCCACCTCACTGGCAACAATCACGCGACTGGTCGCGGTGCATTTCTGACCGGCGTAGCGCATTGCGCCAGCTGCTGTGAGCGACGCGGCCTTTGCAACATCAGCATCGGGCATCACTATCACGACGTTCTTGCCGCCCATCTCCGTCTGATACCGAATGTTCCGCGCAGCAGCGGACGCCGCGACTCTGGCACCGACGGCACCCGAACCCGTGAAACTCACGGCGCGAACCTCTGGCGCTTCCAGCAACGCAGCGCCAACTGTGCTCCCCGACCCGAGAAGAACGTTGAACACGCCGGCAGGGATCCCCGCAGCAAGTGCAGTCGCTGCAAGCAATGTCGCCAGATACGACGACGACTCCGCCGGTTTGAGCACCACCGTGTTTCCGAACGCAATTGCCGGAGCAACCTTCCAGAGTGGGATCGCCAGTGGAAAATTCCAGGGCGTAATCATGGCGACAACGCCGAGCGGCTCGCGCAGGCTGAACTGCAGGGAGCCCGCAGATTGTGCCGGTATGACCTGTCCGATTTCGCGTACAGCCTCGCCAGCGTAGTAACGGAGGATCACCACGCAGCGTCCAACTTCACCGCGCGACTCGCCGATCGGCTTCCCCACTTCGCGCGCCATCACCTGCGCGAGTTCCTCGGCGCGATCGCTGATCGCGCCGGCCCAGCGGTAGAGGTGTTCCGCGCGCGCCGGACCCGATAGTCCACTCCAACCCGGGAAGGCAGCCGCTGCTGCTGCGCTTGCAGCCAGTGCGTCATCCGCTGATCCTGCCGGAACAAATGCAATTATGTCACGGACATCCGATGGATTGAGGTCATCTATCCATTGATCACCGTGACTCTTGCGCCATTCATTGTTGATGAAGTGCTGCAGTTGGGAAGGTGTTGCACTTGTCATGTTCGTCGTGATTTAAGAGAGCCGTTTTTCGCCGCCTGCCGCTCCGTACTTACGAAGCGAACCAGTTGACGTCCGGCTCCGACTATGTGTTGTCGCATGAGAGCTGCGGCCAGTTTGGTATCGTGCGCGGCGACAGCTGCGAGTATGCCGCGGTGTTCGTCGATCGCACGCGACTGTCCATGCGTGAGAACGAGTTGCATGCGTAGATATCGATCGCTCTGCTGGTGCAGCCGTTGAATGATCGCCATTGTGAATGGCCGGTCAGCGGGCGCATACAGAGTGGAGTGGAACTCCCAGTTGAGCTTGCCCCACTCGGCCACTTCGGCCGCTCTGAATGCTGCCTCATACGCCTTGAGGATTTCCTTCGCGCGAGACACATCCTCCGCAGTTGTGCGACTGACAGCACGACGCACAAGATCGCTTTCGATCTGCGAGCGAAGTTCAAAGAGTTCGTCGATTTCATCGAGCGAGAGCGATGAGACGACCGCACCGCGGTGCGGGTTGAAGACAACCAGGCCCTCGGCCTCGAGTTGCCGGAGTGCTTCACGAATTGGAATGCGACTTACACCCAGTTCCGCGGCCAGAGCATCCTGCCTCAGCGGTGTGTCATCGGGGTACATCCCCCGGAGTATCCGTTCACGCAACGCCTCTGTCGCCTGATGCGTGACAGTCTGCCGTGTTATCGGCAAAACCATCATGGCATCTGAAGCGGTGCGCGATGCTGGCGTTTTGGAAGCTGATGTGACGGTTCGGCCCATTTTGTGGATTCTCCGGAGCGGGGATTAAGTGCCAACAAGTCAAGCGACCCGTAGAAATACGCCGACTCCCAGGCAGCCGCCACCGGCTCGAGTAGATTGGATACAATATCCCATTTCTCTGCTCAGGGCAAGGGTGGCCATGATAGCCCGAACTCTCTCCCAGAGCTCGGGCTGTCAAGCGGCTACCGCCTAATGTTTCTTCTCGGCGGAAATTTCTCCGACCCGACCTTTCATGGATCTGTTGAAGGCTGGAACTGTGTCATGGATCAGGCTCGGCTCCACAAAATATTTATCGTCGCTCTGGAGATCCGACCGCGAAAGCAGTTGATGCTCGACACCCAGCATCTGCGTTTCCAGCCGGTCCAGCGCCGAGATAACGTCTGCCTTCCCGGCGTTGGCAGCCTTTTCGTCCTCTATTGATTTACGCATGATCTCGATCGCGTTGATCATGCCGGCGGCATCGTTCATGTCATTGCGAACTCGAACCTGCGCCTTGGTCGAAGCAACAAGGTCGGCATCCGACGAGGGCATTGCCGGATCCCGGATCACAACGAATGGCTCGTTGAAGGTCTTGCCATCGACAATGAGCCGCACCGTGTAGCGCCCGGGTGCCGCAATCGGCCCCGTCCGAACAGGTGCCTCGATGCCCCAGTGCAGTATCGGGCGCGTAGGCTGACCGTCGAAACGAGGCTCGTCAAATATGAAGGGGTTGTCCGGCGCAACAGTCCGCAGAGCAACCTGCTCTGCGGGTTCGTAGCGAAGATCCCATGGAACTCGGTTGAGACCGGCATGCCCACGCATCGTATACGCACGCACTTCGCTACCCGATTCGTCGAGCACGGTCACCTGGACGTTGTTCACTGCGCGCGGCAACTCGAACGTGAAGTCAGCGTGACCTGTCCGGGGCTGTCGGAACGCGAGGTGCGGCGCGAAGAGTCGCGGCTCACTTGCAGGCGTTGCGGTAGCACCTTCCGCCAGAGCCGTAACATCACGAAGTATGTAGAGCCCGCGGCCATACGTCGACACAACTACGTCGTTCCATCGCTTCGGAACAACGACCCATGACACTGGCGCCGCGGGGAGTCCCGCCTGGAATTGTGTCCAGTGGGCACCATCGTTCAGTGAGTAGTAGAAGGCATGGCCCGTCCCGGCGAACAACATCCCCTTCCTGTTGGGATTCTCCGTGACGGCCATTACATAGTCGAGCGGGCCGTCAGCCGGTAGGTCGCCGGTGATGTTG